>OBEQ011970182.1_pt1 | contig 22521 bp, 20 predicted proteins | sample 1670901 | NCBI WGS metagenome assembly OBEQ01 (sample SAMEA104232315, study PRJEB22302) | groundwater metagenome | biome: forest; feature: aquifer; material: groundwater | place: USA | collected 2011-08-07 | depth 5.4 m
CGAGCCCACCAATCACCTCGACCTCGAGTCCATCCTGTGGCTCGAGCAGTACCTGCGCGACTTCTCCGGGGCGCTGGTGATGACCTCGCACGATCGCGAGTTCCTGAACCGCATCGTGTCGAAGATCCTGGAGATCGACGGCGGCGAGCTGGCCACGTACTCGGGCAACTACGACTACTACGAGACCCAGCGCGCGCTCGAGCAGGTGCAGCAGGAGGCGCAGTTCGCCCGCCAGCAGGCCATGCTGGCCAAGGAGATGCGCTTCATCGAGCGCTTCAAGGCGCAGGCCGCCAAGGCCTCGCAGGTGCAGTCGCGGGTCAAGAAGCTGGACAAGATCGAGAAGCTCGAGCCGCCGCGCACGCGCAAGACGCTGTCGTTCGACTTCCGCCCCGCGCCGCGCTCGGGCGAGGACGTGGCCCGGCTCGCGGGCGTCAAGAAGGCCTACGGCTCGAACGTGATCTACCGCGGCCTGGATCTGCTGGTGCGCCGGCGCGAGCGCTGGTGCGTCATGGGCGCCAACGGCGCGGGCAAGTCGACGCTGCTCAAGATCATCGCCGGCGAGACCAGCGTCGACGCGGGCGAGGTCGCGGTGGGCGCGAGCGTCAAGCTGGGCTACTTCGCGCAGCACGCCATGGACGTGCTCGACCCGCAGCAGACGGTCTGGGATCAGCTCATCGGCGCGTTCCCGCTGGCATCGATCGGGTCGCTGCGCTCGCTCGCGGGCGCGTTCGGCTTCTCGGGCGACGATATCGACAAGCCGGTGCGCATCCTGTCAGGTGGCGAGAAGGCGCGCGTGGGGCTGGCACGCATGCTCTACGACCCGCCCAACTTCCTGGTCCTCGACGAGCCGACCAACCACCTCGACATGGCCACCAAGGACATGCTGGTCACCGCGCTCAAGGACTTCGACGGCACCATGCTGTTCGTCTCGCACGATCGTCGCTTCCTGGCCGCGCTGTCGAACCGCGTGCTCGAGCTGACCGCGGAAGGTCCGCACGTGTACGGCGGAGGCTACGTGGAGTACGTGGCGCAGAGCGGCCACGAGGCGCCGGGCATGCGCGGCGTGTAGCAGGAACGCGGCGCGGGTGCGCCGAGACGCGTCATCCGGGCCACGATCCGGTAGGTAGCTGCGTCGGCGTCCACCACTCTGCGGCTTACGGCTGCACCTCGTCCGCGCCCATGTCCCAGCCGCCCAGCATCGGACGCGGCTCGCCGTCGAAGTCCTCGCCCACCTGCGACGAGGTCTCGGCCACGTTCTTGGCCAGCGAGGCGGTGTCGATGTGGAAGTTGTCGCTGGCCGGGTTCAAGAAGGTCGGATTCAGGTTGATGTTGCCGTTTCCGGTCACGGCCGGACCGTTGGGGCCGATGTCGCTGAAGGTCCACTTGCAGCTGTCGCCCGAGACCTGGCCGATGGTCGCGCTGGGGTCGGGCTGGTTGTTGTAGACGATGCTGTTCTTGAACGACAGCGTGGTGCCGACGTCGCAGCGGATGCCGCTGGCGAAGCCGTCCTTGGTGTTGTTGCCGGCCACGGTGTTGAACTCGAAGCGCGCGCCCGCGACGCCCGAGGGCGGGTCCATGCTGATGAGCACGCCGCCGATGGTGCTGCTGGACGAGCCGTTGTCGATGATGAAGTTGTTCACCAGCGAGAAGTCGCTCGCCGACAGGCTGACCCCGCCGCCGCTGTTGGACACGACCGCGGTCCGGGTCATCGACACCTTGCTGTCGACCGCGAACAGGCCGCCCAGCGGGTTGCCCCGGATGATCGAGCCCTCGATGGTCAGGTCGCACGAGCTGGAGTCGACGCCCTGCGCGGCATTCAGGTCGACCGTCACCTTCTTCAGGGTCAGGCGCGGCGACGCGGTGGCGCCGCCGATGTTGCAGCGCACGCCGTCGGCGTTTGCGGTGATGCCGCCCGCGCCGCTCAGCTCCATGTTCTCGAGGCTGACGTCGGAGTTGCCGGTGATCAGCGCGCACGCGACCTGGTTGGCCGCAGGCGTCAGCGTGACCTTGGGGCTGGCGGGCGGCAGGAAGAACGGCCCCACGATGCGCACCTTCTTGCCGTCGAGGACCAGGTTCTCCTGGTACGTGCCGGCCGCGACCTGGATCCAGAAGCGGTTGGGCAGCTGCACGGCCAGGACGCCCTCGTTGATGGTCCTGCACGGGCTGGCCGCGGTGCCGCAGCCCAGGCCCCCCGTGGCGGTGCCATCGACGTGGATGATGTCGGGCGTCTGCACGCACGCGCCCGAGCCCTCGTCGCAGATACCCGAGCTGCACTCGTCGTCGCCCTGACAGGGACGGCAGGCGGCGCTGCCGGGATCGCAGACCGGCGCCGGCGAGCCCAGATCGCAGTCGTCGGGGAAGGCGGTACGGCAGGCGACGCAGTGACCGAGCGCGCCGCAGTGCGGGGTGCCGGGCGCGTACAGGTTGCAATCGGACTCCGCCTCGCAGGCGCCGCAGGAATGCACGGCCTGGCACACCGGTGCCTGGGCGCTGCAGTCAGCTGGACCCTGGCACTGCACGCACACGTTTCCGATGCACAAGGGCGTGCCCGGGTCCTTGCAGTCGGACGTCATCTCGCAGGCGCCGCCACCGTCGGCAGCCATGGGATCGGCGATGCACGTCCGCGGCACGTGATCGCCGTAGGCACCCTGGTCGTCGCAGTACGGGCGCGCCAGGTCCCCGCAGGTCACGCGCGGGCTGCACGACGGACCGGTGCAGCAGTAGCTGTCCGTCTTCTCCTTGCATCCCGAGAGCCAGACGAGCGACATGACCAGGCTCAGGACCAGGCCAACGATTCGGCGCATATGCGAAGGACTCTATCACCGCCCGCAGGGGCGACGAAATCGGGTCATTGCTCGATGAAATCGAGATCCTTGCCGAAGGTCTCCTCGAGGCCGAACACGGCCAGGAAGGCCAGGGTCAGGGTGATGGCGCCGACGATCATGGCCGACTGCACCAGGCCGCCCACGTGCGGCGCCAGACCACGCCACGAGGGCACCATGACCGCGACCAGACCACGCACGAAGTTGGGCACCGTGGTGGTGGCGGTGGCGCGCAGGTTGGTGCCGAACTGCTCGGAGGCCACGGTCACGAACACCGCCCAGTAGCCGGTGGCGATGCCGGTGACGAAGCAGACGGCATAGAAGCTCGAGGTCGAGCGTGCTCCGACGGTGAAGTAGAGCACCACCGCGACCGCGGTCATGCCGATGAACAGCGCGAGCGCGCGCCGCCGGCTGCGCAGGATCTGGCTGGCCGCACCCGAGCCGAAGTCGCCGAGGGCGAGCCCGAAGTACGACCACAGGATGGTGTCGGCGGCCACCGGCGCCGGATGCATGCCCATGGCCGCGCCCAGCTCGGGGGCGAAGGTGGCCAGGATGCCGATGAAGAACCAGATGGGCACGCCGGTCAGGATCACGCATAAGTAGCGCCAGGTGCGCCGGCCGCCGCGGAAGAGCGCGAAGAAGTTGCCGCGCGACACGCCCGTGTTCAGCGCGGTCTTCCTGAACATGCCCGACTCGTAGACGCCGATGCGCAGGGCCAGGAGCGCCAGGCCCAGCCCGCCGCCCACGAAGTAGGCGGTGCGCCAGTCGACCATCTTGGACACGCCGACCGCGACCAGCGCGCCGCAGATGCCCACGCCCGCGACGATGGTGGTGGCGTAGCCGCGCCGCTGCTTGTCGATGGACTCGCTGACCAGGGTGATACCCGCGCCCAGCTCGCCGGCCAGACCGATGCCGGCGATCACACGCAGCACGGTGTACTGCTCGAGCGTCTGCACGAAGCCGTTGGCGATGTTGGCCAGCGAGTACAGGATGATCGACCCGAACAGCACCGACAGCCGGCCGCGCAGATCGCCCAGCACGCCCCAGATGATGCCGCCCAGCAGCATGCCGATCATCTGCACGAAGATGAGGTGCGTCCCCTCGTCGAAGACCTGGCCCGCGGGCACGCCGATACCCTTCAGGCTGGGGATGCGGATGACCGAGAACAGGATGAGATCGTAGATGTCGACGAAGTAGCCGAGCGCCGCCACGATCACGGCGAGCTTCACGGCGGAGGTCGTCGGGGAGAGCGCGCGGCTCGTATCGACCATGGGCGGGGAATGTATATTGCGTACCAGAAGGAGTCACCACTCACCATGAGCGAGCACATCCAGGTAAGCCGCGACGCCGGCGTCATGACCATCCGCTTCAATCGCCCGGAGAAGAAGAACGCCTTCACCGTCGCGATGTACGAGACCATGACGGCCGCGCTCGCCGAGGCCGAGCGCGACGCGGGCGTGCGCGTGGTCCAGTTCACCGCCGCGGGCGACGCCTTCACCGCCGGCAACGACCTGGCCGACTTCATGAGCAAGCCGCCCACCGACGAGAACTCGCCGGTGTTCCGCTTCCTCTCCGCGCTCGCGTCGGCGTCCAAGCCGCTGGTCGCCGTGGTCGACGGCCTGGGCGTGGGCATCGGCCTGACCTTGCTGCTGCACTGCGACCTGGTCTACGCCTCGGATCGCACCAAGCTGCGCGCGCCCTTCGTCGACCTGGGCCTGGTGCCCGAGGCCGCGTCGTCGCTGCTCTTGCCGCGTCTGTTCGGCTACCAGCGCGCCGCCGAGATCCTGCTCCTGGGCGAGACCATCGACGCCCGGCGGGCCCACGAGCTGGGCCTGATCAACGCGGTCGTGCCCTCGGCCGACCTGGCGGCGCGCGCGCTCGAGGCCTGCCACAAGCTGGCCGCCAAGCCGCCCATGGCGCTCAAGCTGACCAAGCAGCTGCTCAAGGATCCGCAGCACGCCACCGTGGCCGAGCGCATCCGCCACGAGGCGGTGTTCTTCGGCCGCCAGCTGGTCTCTGCCGAGGTCAAGGAAGCCCTCACCGCGTTCTTCGAGAAGCGCGCACCCGATTTCTCCAAGCTGGGCTGACCTCTCGTCTCGTCCGACGCAAACCACCGGCCGAGCGGGAGCTGCGCGCGGCCCGGTTCTACGATCACTTCATGAAGCCACCACAGAACGACGCGCCCGACCTGGGTGACGTGAAGCTGGCCATGAAGGGGCCCCTGCCGCGGCGCAAGCTGGGCAGGACCGGCGTCGAGGTCGCGGCGCTGGCGCTGGGCGGATACCACCTCGGCACCATGGCCACGCAGGCCGAGGCCGAGCGCCTGGTCCACGAGGCCATCGACCACGGCATCGACTTCTTCGACTCGGCCTGGGAGTACCACGAGGGCCGGTCGGAAGAATTCCTGGGCACGGCGCTGCACGGCCGGCGCGAGCAGGTCTTCGTCATGACCAAGGTCTGCACGCACGGGCGCGACGCCCGCGTGGCCATGCAGCAGCTCGAGGACTCGCTGCGCCGGCTGAAGACCGACCACCTGGATCTCTGGCAGGTGCACGAGGTCATCTACGACAACGATCCCGAGAAGCACTACCAGCCGGGCGGTGTGCTCGACGCGCTCGCCCGGGCCAGGAAGAGCGGCAAGGTGCGCTTCGTCGGCTTCACCGGCCACAAGGACCCGGCCTTGCACCTGAAGATGCTCGAGGGCGGCTTCGCCTTCGACACGGTGCAGATGCCGCTCAACGTCCTCGATGGCTGCGGCTTCAGGAGCTTCGAGCGCCAGGTGCTGCCACTGGTGCAGGCGCGCGGCATGGCGCCGCTGGGCATGAAGTCACTGTGCGGGCGGGGCGAGCCGGTCAAGGCCGGTGCCATCAGCGCCGAGGAAGGCCTCGGCTACGCGCTCAGCCTGCCCGCGGCAGCCATCATCTCGGGCATCGACTCGCCGGCGGTGCTGCACCAGAACCTCAACCTCGCCGGCGGCTTCCAGCCCTGGCCGGCGACCCGGCTCGAGGCGCTGCGCGACCAGGTGCGCGGGTTCGCCGCCGACGGCCGCTTCGAGCTGTTCAAGACGTCCAAGCGCTACGACGGTGCGCCCGGGCGCGAGCAGCACGGCTTCCCCTCGCCCGAGGAGCTGGGCGGGTGAATACCACCGGCAACTGATCAGTGTGCAGGCGTGGGCAGCGGCGCAGGCGTGGGCAGCGGGTGCATCCCGTCGCCTTCCCCGGGGAATCCCTGGTTGCACGAGCCGATGCCGTTGCCGGTGCAGTCGCAAGCGCAAGTCGCGCAATTGGTGTCCGCCGGACAGTTCCCGGGGCACGAGCAGGTGCAGCTCCCCGCGCCGGTGCCACTGCCGGGATCGCCGCCAGCGAGGCCGAGGTTCTGACACACGCCGCCCGGGCAGGGCTGACCGACCGTGCAAGGCGCACCCAGCTGGACCCACGTGCATCGCCCGCCCGTGTCCAAGTTGCAGCTCTGCGAGTCGAAGTGGAAGAAGCAGGGATCGGGGGGCGCGGTCGGGCGCCCGTCGCAGCCGCAGTCGCAAGGCGGGCAGGTTTGCCCGGCCGGACACACCGGGCACGAGCAGGTGCAGGTGTTCTGGTTGTTGCAGCCGCGATCGGGCTGGCAGCCGCAATCGCAGGGCGGGCAGGGCTGACCCGGCTCGCAGGCCGGGCACGCGCACTCGCACATGCCGCCGGGCGGCGAGCCTCCGCCACCCGGGCAATCGCAGGAGCACGCGCCGCAATCGGTGCCGGGCATGCAATAGAGCGGGCACGCGCACGCGCAGCTGTCGAAGCTCTGGTGGTAGCAGAAGCCGCTCGCGCAGGCGGTACCGGCGGGACAGAGCGTGTCCACGCCGGCCCACGCGCACTGTGTCCCGGTGTCGGCGGTGCACTCGCCGGGGTCGTGGTGCAGCGAGCAAGGATCGGGTGACTGGCACACGCCCGCCGGACACACGACGCCCTCGGGACAGGGCCGGGCCAGCTCGAACCACTGACAGGCGTTGCGCGCGTCGGAGGAGCACTCGTCGGAGTCGGTGTGGCGGCTGCAAGGATCGGTGGCCAGGTACGAGGGCACCACCGCGGAGGGGTTGGCACCCGAGCCAGTACATCCCCCGGCGACCAGGCCGGCCGCGGCAAGCATCCAGACGTAGGCGAGTCGACGCATGGGAACCTCCGGGTTCGACCAGCTTGCCATCGCAAGCCACGTGCCGGGCATGGCTCGGGCCGGTGCGATGCGTAAGTGTGCGAATACCCACGCTCGCGGCCAGCCGGTCAGCGGGAGCGGCCTCAGATTCCTGAGGGCAGCGCCGGCCGCCGCGGCTAGACTCCGTGGTCCATGCTGACCCCCACGAAACGTTCGTCCCGGGCCGTCGCCCATGCCCTCCTGGTCGCGGTCGCGCTGCTCGGCTGCAGCAAGAGCACCGAGGCCAAGGGGCCACCCGCGGCGGCCAAGGCGGCCGAGCCCAAGAACGGCCAGATCGCCATCATGGTCACCGAGAAGGGCTTCGAGCCCGACGGCATCAAGGTCAAGAAGGGCACGCCCTACACCTTCACCTTCACCCGCAAGACCGACAGCACCTGCGCCACCGAGGTCGTGCTGCAGCTGGGCGGCGGCAAGAGCATCGAGAAGAAGCTGCCGCTCGACCAGCCGGTGGTCGTGGAGGCCACGTTCACCGACCCGGGCGAGCTGCGCTACGCCTGCGCCATGGACATGATCAAGGGCGTGATCCACGTCGAGTAGCGGCCGGGCTTCGGTGTAGTGTCCGCCCATGTTGCTGTCTCGCCTCACCCGCTTGCTGAACGACCGGCTCTTCCGGGTCGCCGGCACGGCCGCCGACGAACGCCTCTTCGCCACCGCCGACGACGGCTGGCGCATCGCCCTGCACCGCTACCTTCCCGTCGCGGGCGCGCCCGCGCGGCGCTACCCGGTCATCCTCTGCCACGGCCTGGCCGCCAACCACTTCGGCTTCGACCTGGCGCCCGAGGTCTCGCTCGCCCGCCGCCTGGCCGCGCTCGGCTTCGACGTCTTCGCGCTCGAGCTGCGTGGCCACGGCGACAGCGACGCCGCGACCCTGCGTGGCCCGCGCCGCTGGGGCTTCTCCTTCGACGACTACCTGTTGCGCGACCTGCCCGCCGCCATCGCGCGGGTGCAGAAGGTGAGCGGCGCGCCGCTCGTGCACTGGGTCGGGCACTCCATGGGCGGCATCCTGCTCTACGCCTACCTGGCCACCACCGGCGGCGCCGGGCTGGCGTCAGGCACGGCCATCGGCTCGAGCCTGGACTACTCGGCGTCGGCGAGCGGCTTCCACCGCACGCTCGGCCTGCGCCCGCTGGGCAGGCTGGTGCCGGCGGTGCCGCTGGGCGGCCTGATCCGGCTCAGCACGCCCGTCTCGGGGCGTTACGGCACGTCCTTCGAGCGCTTCAACCTGTGGCCCGAGAACGTCGAGGGCGAGCTCGTCCGCACGCTGCACGCCAGCACCTTTCACACCGTGTCGACGCCGGTGCTGTTGCAGCTGGCGACGGCCTTCGAGCCGGGCGGCCTGCGCTCGTGGGACGGCACGCGCCGCTATCTCGACGACCTGCGCGCGGCGCGGGCGAAGACGCCGGTGCTGGCCATGGCCGCCGACAAGGACGAGCAGTGTCCACCCGGAGCGACCGAGCCCACGCTGGCGGCGCTGGCGGGCAAGGTGCGCCTGGCCGAGCACGGCATCGCGCACGGACACTCGTCGCACTATGGCCACTTCGATCTCATCATCGGGCGGCACGCGTCGCGCGAGGTGTGGCCGACGCTCGAGGCGTGGCTGGGCGAGCACGACTAAGGCCTCTACAGGCTGACCTTCGAGAACCTGCGCACGCTCAGCCACACCAGCAGCACGCTCATGCCCACCAGCGCGGCCACGTTGGGCAGCAGATCGATCGGTCCGGCGTTGCGCAGCACGACGCCGCGCATGATGGCGATCATGTGCGTCGCGGGCAGGCAGCGACCGATCCAGTAGAGCACCGGCGGCAGCCCCGAGGCGGGGAAGATGTACCCGGACAGGAAGATCGAGGGCAAGAGCAGCATCTGGCCCGCCTGCATGGCGGCCGCCTGGGTCTGCGCGCGCGTCGAGATGAACAGGCCCATCGCGAGAATGGCGAACAGGTAGATGAGCGCCATGCTGAACAGGAACACCAGCGAGCCCTGGATGGGCACGTTGAAACCCCAGCGCATGGCGGTGAGCACGAGCGCCATCTCGAAGATGCCCACGACCAGGTAGGGCGCCAGCTTGCCCAGCATGAGACCGGTCGGGTTGATGGGCGTGACCAGCAGCTGCTCGAGCGTGCCGCGCTCGCGCTCGCGCACCAGCGCCAGCGAGGTCAAGATCACGGCCACGATCTGCAACAGAATCGCGACCAGGCCGGGAATGATGTAGTTGGCGGTCCGGCCGGCCGGATTGAACAGGATGATGGGCTGCGCGCCCACCACCGGCTCGGGCGCCTTGCCGCCGCCGGCGAGGACCAGGTTCTCGTTGGCCATGAGCCCGTTCACCGAGGCCAGCGCCTGCGAGCTGGCGGTCGAGTCGGAGCCGTCGATGAGCACCAGGATGCGCGCCTTGCGACCGTGCGCGCGATCGTCGTGGAAGTCGGGCGGGATGACGATGGCCACGCGCGAGCGACCCGAGCGGATCTCCTCGCGGCCGTGCTGCGCGTCGCTGGTCACGGTCACGATGTCGAAGGTCGCGGTCGCGCGCAGCTTGTCCATCAGCTCGCGGCTCTGCTGCGAATGATCCTGGTCGACGATGGTGGTGGGCAGGTGCTTGACGTTCTGGTCGATGAAGCCGAACAGCACCAGCTGGAAGAGCGGCACCATGAGCGCGATGCCCAGGGTCGAGCGGTCGCGGCGAAGGTGCACGAACTCCTTCTGGAAGATGGCGAGGAAGGAGGACCACATGGTTAGCCTCCGTTGCCGTTCGCGGCCGCCGCGCGCCGCGCCGCCTGCTCGGTCAAGGTGACGAAGACGTCTTCCAGAGAGGGCGCGATGGCGCGCAGGCTGGTGACCACGAAGCCGCTCTGCGACATCTCGCGCGTGAGCTGCGCGTCGTCGACGTCGGCCTTGATGAGCGCGTGCACCGCCTGGCCGAAGATGGTCGCGCCGTTGCAGTACGGGCGCGCGCGCAGCCAGGCCAGCGCGGGTGCGGTCTGCGTGGCCGCGGTCTCCACCTCGACGCGCCGCCAGCCCTCGGGGTTGACCTCGGGGATGGTCTTCAGCTCGTCGGGCGTACCGATGGCGAGCATCTTGGACAGGTACAGGTAGCCGCCCTCGCCGCAGCGCTCGGCCTCGTCCATGTAGTGCGTGGTGACCAAGAGCGTGATGCCCTGCGCCGCCAGCATGAACAGGAGATCCCACAGCTCGCGCCTGGCCACCGGGTCGATGCCCGCGGTCGGCTCGTCGAGGAAGACCACCTCGGGCTCGTGCATGAGCGCCGAGCCCAGGGCCAGGCGCTGCTTCCAGCCGCCCGAGAGCTGCCCGGCGCGCCGGTGCACGTACGGCCCGATGTGGGTCAGCTCGATGGCGGCGTCGCGCCGGCGCTTGAGCCGCTCGCCGGTCAGGCCGTAGACGCGCGCGTAGAAGTCGAGGTTCTCCTGCACGGTGAGATCCTCGTAGAGGGCGAACTTCTGGCTCATGTAGCCGATGCGCCGGCGGATGTCCTCGCCGTGGGTGGCCACGTCGAGGCCGAGCACGCTGGCGTGGCCGTCGGAGGGCGCGAGCAGGCCGCACAGGATGCGGATGAGCGTCGACTTGCCCGAGCCGTTGGGACCGAGCAGGCCGAAGACCATGCCCTTGTGGACCTTGAGGTCGACCTGCTGGAGCGCGTAGAAGTCGCCGAACTTGCGCGACACACCGCGCACGTCGATGACGGCGTTGGGTTCGGGCGGCGGCTCGGGCGCGGCCACGGCCGCGGCGGCACCTGACTTGCGCATTACTTGTGCACCTTCACGAACGCCGACATGCCCGCCTTGACGACATCCTGGCCTTCCTTCAGGACCACGCGCATGGCGAACACCTGGTCGGCGCGCTCGTCGGCGGTCTGGAGGTTGCGCGGCGAGTACTCGCCCACCGAGTTGATGTGCTCGACCGCGGCCGCGAACGACCTGTCGAAGCCGTCGATGGTCACCAGCACCTGCTGGCCGACCTTGACGTGGCCGAGCTGGGTCTCGGGCACGAAGATGCGCACGTACAGCTCGCCGTCCTCGAGCAGGGTGGCCGCGGGCGCGCTGGGCGCGAGCACGTCGCCGGGGCGCAAGTCGAGCGCCTCGATGCGGGCGTTGCGCGGCGCGCGTACGGTCAGCTCGTCGATGAGCACCTTGATCTGATCGAGTCGGCCCTGCGCGGCCTGCACGGCGCCGCGCGCGGCGCGCACGTCTTCCTCGCGTGCGCCGGCGCTGACCAGCTGCGCCGAGGCCTCGGCCTCGCGCGAGCGGGCGGCCGCCTGCTGGACCTCTTCCGAACGGGTTCCGTTCTTGAGCTCGTCGTAGTTCTTCTGTGCGGCGTCGCGCGTGGCCAGCGCGGCCTCGAGCGCGGCGTCGGCGGCGTCGACCTCGACCTGCGAGACCGCGCCGCCCGCGAGCAGCTTGTGCAGGCGATCCGCGGTGCGCTGCGCCTCCGAGGCGCTGGCCTGGGCGGCGCGCACGCGTGCGTGCGCGGCGTCGATCTGCTCCTTGCGCGCACCCGCACGCGTCTCGGCGAAGGCGGCCTTGGCGCTCTGCGCGCGCGCCTGCGCCTGCGCGATCTCTTCCGGGCGGTTGCCCCTGGTCAGCTTGTCGAGCTGCGCCTGCGCCTGCGCCAGCTGACCCTCGGCGATGAGGCGCTGCGCCTCCAGGTCGCCTGGCTCGAGCACGAGCAGCGGCTGCCCGGCCTTGACCTGGTCGCCTTCGCGGACGAGCACCTCATTGACGCGTCCACCCGTGCGCGAGGCCACCGTGACCGTGCGCGCCTCGATGGTGCCGCTCCACTCGAACGGCTGCCGGGCCAGGTACAGCTTGTAGCCACCGTAGGCGGCGGCGAGGAGCGCGATGACAATCAGAGGAGCGAAGCGACGCAAGGAGACCTCCAGGGCCAGGACGCGATTAGGATGAGTGGCCACTCAAGAACGTTTCAGGGGCTTGCGTGCCGCTGCGGGTGCCACGGGAGCGACGGGCGCGGCGCCGTTCCAGAGCAGATCGACGACCCCGCGCACATAGGTCAGCGCCGGCAGCGGCATCATGTCCTGCGCGCGCAACAGCACCTCGAAGAACACGTAATTCTGCAGGCTTCCGAGGAAGACCCGGGCTAGGAGCTCGGGGTCGCTGCCGCGCAGGCGACCGGCCTTGATCTCGGCGTCGAAGAAGGTGACCAGGCGGCGCATGGCCCGCAGGGGCGGCGGATTGGCCCCGGCCAGCGCCTCGGGCAGGAAGCCGTTCGACCCGCTCGGGTTGGACCAGGACATCATCATGATCGGGACGATCTGGCGCAGAAAGTCGAGCACCTGCGCGCCGATCTCGACCATGTTCTCGATCACGTCGCCCTGCCCGGCGCGGTCGACCAGGAGCTGCGCCCAGGGCGGCTCCTCCATGGTCGGACGCATCGCCGCCTGGAAGAGCGCCGCCTTGGTGGGGAAGCGGTTGAAGATGGATCCCTCGGCGATGCCGGCGCGCCGGGCCACCTCCGCGGTGGTGGCCCGGATGCCCTTCTCGAGGAACACTGCCCGCGCGGCGTCGAGAATGGCTTCGTCCTTGATCTTGGCGGGGCGCGGCATGGTTGCGGTCGACTCGTTACTGAGTACTTACTCACTAACTCGACTCGGTCGCGCCGTCAAGGCCAGCCAACCAGCACCGCTCCACCTGCGTGGGGACAGGATCTACCCTCTCAACTCGTTGTTCTTGCAGAACTTCTGGCGGCAAACGCGCAATTTGCTCCTGGCCCGGCGACGAGAGGACGCGATCGAAGAAATGCGCGTTTGCCGCCAGAAGCCGAATGAATTCAATGAGGTGCGACCCATGATCCTGTCCCCCGGGTCGACGGCGGCGAAGGTATCACTTGGGCTTCTGGGCTTCTCCGGTCATGGGCACGAAGCTGACCGAGGTGCCGCGCTGCTCCTGCCATCTGGCCTCGCCGGTGCGTGTGATGACCATGAGCTCCTGCGCGTCGTCCTGGCCACCCACGGGCACGATCAGCCGGCCGCCCACGCGCAGCTGCTGCCTGAGCGGCTCGGGAACGCGCGGTGGCGCCGCGGTCACGATGATGGCGTCGAAGGGCGCGGCCTCCGGCCAGCCGACGTAGCCATCGCCGGTGCGCAGGTGCACATGCGCGTAGCCGAGCCTGGCCAGCCTCGCGGCGGCACGGCGCGCCAGCGGCTCGACGATCTCGATCGAGTACACCTCGCCGGCGAGCTCGGCCAGGATGGCGGCCTGGTAGCCCGAGCCGGTGCCGACCTCGAGCACGCGCGCGCGCGGTTCCAGCCGCGCCAGCGCGGTCATGAGCGCGACGATGTACGGCTGGCTGATGGTCTGACCCTCGCCGATCGACATGGCGTGGTCCTCGTAGGCGTGCGCGGCCAAGGCGGCGGGGACGAACTCGTGGCGCGGCACCTTGCGCATGGCCGCGAGCACGCGCGCGTCGTCGATGCCGCGCGCGGCGATCTGCGTGTCGACCATGCGCGCACGCAGCGCGGCGAAGTCGACCGGGGCTTCATGCACGGGCGCGGTCGTCACGGGCACCATCGTAGCGTCAGGCCGGTGCGCCGAAGGCGACGGCTTCGAGACGCAGGCGGCGAGCAGCGCCGCGAGGGTCGTCCAGGGCTTCATCGGACCTCGGCACTGAGCATGGCGCCGGATTTCGCCGCTGCCAGGCCCCGGTGGCATCGTTGACAAGGATCCAGACCGAAAATATTTTCGCCCCCGCCATGGCTCAGCGCGTCATGGAAATCATGGCGAATTCCCCAGAAACCGCGCGCACGTCAGCCGGATGTAAACTTTTTACAGATTGACTGCCATTCGCAGCCGAGTAGTAAATCGAAACATGGCACGTGACGTCAGGAAGGTTGTGGTCCTCGGCGCCAATGGGGCGATGGGCGCCGGCAGCGGTGAAGTCTTCGCGGCCGCGGGGATCCCCACGGTGTTCCTCGCCCGCACCCGCGACAAGGCCCGCGAGGGTCTCAAGCGGGCCGAGAAGATGGCCAAGTCGGAAGCCATCTCGCGCTTCATCTCGGTCGGCTCGTACGACGAGGACCTGGAGCGCGAGGTCGCCGACGCCGACCTGATCTTCGAGGCCGTCTCGGAGGAGATGGCGCTCAAGCGCGTCTACTTCGAGCGCATCGACAAGGTGCGCAAGACCGACGCCATCGTGGCCACGGTCTCGTCGGGCCTGTCGATCGCCGCGATGACCGAGGGCCGCTCGCCCGGCTTCGCGCGCCACTTCCTGGGCATCCACTTCTTCAACCCGCCCAACGTGATCATCGGCTGCGAGCTCATCCCGCACGCTGGCACCGACACGGCGGTGACCGCGTACGTGGCCGAGCTGCTCTCCGGCAAGCTCGGGCGCGAGCTGGTCGAGACCACCGACTCGCCCGCGTTCTGTGGCAACCGCGTCGGCTTCAAGGTGCTGAACGAGTGCGCCCAGCTGGCCGAGGAGCACGGCGTGGCTTACATCGACGCGCTGGTCGGCCCGCACACCGGTCGCGCCATGGCGCCGCTCGCCACCATCGACTTCGTCGGCTGGGACGTGCACAAGGCCATCGTCGACAACCTGGCCAGGAACACGCGCGACGAGGCCAACGCGACCTTCGTGCTGCCCGCGTACATGGCGCGCCTGATCGACCAGGGCCACCTGGGCGACAAGACGCCCGCGCTGGGCGGCTTCGTCAAGCGCACCGGCAAGGGCAAGGACGCGCAGCTCGCCGTGCTCGACCCGCGCCGCGGCGAGTACGCGCCGGCGGCCGGGATCGCCGTGCCCGAGATCGCCGCGAAGATGAAGCGTCTGCACCGCGTGGGTCGCTACAGCGAGGCGTTCGACGTCTTCGCCGAGGCCACCGGGCCCGACGCGACGCTGATGCGCCGGGTGATCCTGGGTTACGTCAGCTACGGCCTCGGCCGCGTGGGCGAGGTGGTCGAGCGGCCCGCCGACGTCGACCGCATCATGGGCTTCGGCTTCAACTGGGCGCCGCCCTCGGTGCTGGTGGACGTGATCGGCGCGCGCCGCAGCGTCAAGCTGCTCGAGGCGGCCAAGCTGCCCGTGCCGCGCGTGGTCGCGGCCGCGGCGGAAAAGCACCACAGGCTCTACGACGAGCCCAACGTCGACATCGGCCGCTTCTTCCAGGCGTAGGCAGCAGAGGACATGACCATGACGAAGCCCGTTTACATCCTCGGCGGTTACCAGACCGACTTCGCCCGCAACTGGACCAAGGAAGGCAAGCACATCGCCGCGCTCATGCGCGAGGCGGTCGTGGGCGGACTCGCCGCCACCGGTCTCGAGCCCAAGGACGTCGAGGTCGGTCACGTGGGCAACTTCGCCGCCGAGCTGTACGCCATGCAAGGCCACCTGGGCGCGTTCCTGGTCGACGTCGATCCGGCGTTCTCCGGCCTGCCCACCGGCCGCCACGAGGCCGCGTGCGCCTCGGGGTCGATCGCGGCGCTGGCCGCGTCGGCGGAGATCGAGGCCGGGCGCTACGACTGCGCGCTCGTGCTCGGCGTCGAGCAGATGAAGACGGTCTCGCCCGCCGTGGGCGGCGACTACCTGGGCACCGCGGCCTGGTACGAGCTCGAGGCCAAGGGCGTCGAGTTCCCCTTCCCCAAGCTGTTCGGCCGCCTGGGCGACGAGTACGACAAGCGCTACGGGCTCAAGGACGAGCACCTGGCGCACATCTCGGCGGTCAACTACGACAACGCGCGCCGCAATCCCAAGGCGCAGACGCGCACCTGGTACATGAACGAGGAGCACGCGCGCGCCACCGACCAGTACAACTCGGTCATCGGCGGGCGCATCAAGATCACCGACTGCTCGCAGGTCACCGACGGCGCGGTGGCGCTGTTCTTCGCCTCGGAGAAGTTCGCGACCGAGTATGCCAGGCGACGCGGCGTGGCGCTGTCGTCGATCCCGCAGCTGCGCGGCTGGGGCCACAAGACGGCGCCCTTGACCTTCGACGCCAAGGTGGCCGAGTCGGCGGGGCAGCCGTACATCCTGCCCCACACGCGCTCGGCCATCACCGACGCATTCAGGCGTGCGGGTGTGAAGGACTGCTGGCAGCTCTCGGGCATCGAGACGCACGACTGCTTCACGACCTCGGAGTACATGGCCATCGACCACTTCGGTCTGACCGCGCCGGGCGAGTCGTGGAAGGCCATCGAGGAGGGCGTCATCGACTTCGGCGGCAAGCTGCCCATCAACCCGTCGGGCGGGCTCATCGGCGCCGGCCATCCCGTCGGCGCGACCGGCGTGCGCCAGCTGCTCGACGCGTCGCTGCAGGTGACCGGCCACGCGGGCGACTACCAGGTCGAGGGCGCCCGGACGTTCGCGACGCTCAACATCGGTGGCTCGGGCACGACCAGCTGCGTGTTCGTCGTCGGCGTGTAGTAGGACGACGAAAGCGGCTGACGGCTCGATCAACCGCCATGTCGCCAGCGACGCCAGCTCCGACATACCCATGCCCGAATCATCGGAATTGGGTGGGTCAGAGCTGGCGTCGTTGGCGTCATGGCGGTTGACTCTCTGCGCTACGCTCGTCGCCATGGGCGACATCCGCACTCTCTACCGTGACCTCATCGACGCATGGAACCGGCGCGACGCGGGCGCGTACGCGGCGCTGGTCGACGACGGCGGCCACGTCATCGGCTTCGATGGCAGCCAGATGGACGGGCCGGGCGAGATCCAGGCCAGCCTGGCGGGAATCTTCGCCAACCATCCGACCGGGCGCTACGTGAGCATCGTGCGCGGCGTCGACCAGCTGGCCGACGACGTGGCGGTGTTGCGCGCGGTCGCTGGCATGGTTCCCGCGGGCGGCAAGGACATCAAGCCCGACGTGAACGCGATCCAGTCGCTGCTGGCGAAGCGGCGGGACGGACGCTGGCGCGTGGCGCTGTTCCAGAACACGCCGGCGCAGTTCCACGGTCGGCCCGAGCTGGCCGACTCGCTGACGCGGGAGCTGCGCGCGGCGCTCGCTGCGAGTGGCGGCTGATGCGTTGATGTACGCACGGGCCAGCTCTCGGTCCATACTCGTGCACACGCAAGGAGGCGCGCCATGAAGATCGCAGTCCTCGGCACGGGCATCGTCGGGCAGACCATCGCAGACAAGCTGGTGAGCATCGGCCACGACGTGCGTCTTGGCGCGCGCCAGGCCACCAACGAGAAGGCAGCGGCGTGGGCGCGTGCCGCCGGCGCGCGCGGCTCGCACGGCAGCTTTGCTGATGCAGCCAGCTTCGGCGAGCTGCTGTTCAACTGCACCCAGGGTGCCGCCTCGCTGACCGCGCTCGAGGCCGCGGGCGCGACCAACCTGCGCGGCAAGATCCTCATCGACGTGGCCAACCCGCTCGACTTCTCCAAGGGCATGCCGCCCTCGCTGTTCGTGTCGAACACCGATTCACTGGGCGAGCAGCTGCAGCGCGCCTTTCCCGAGCTCAAGGTGGTCAAGACCCTCAACACCATCAGCTGCAAGGTGATGGTCGACCCGGGCAAGCTGGGCGGCGGCGACCACCACGTCTTCGTCAGCGGCAACGACTCGGGCGCCAAGTCACGCGTCACCGAGGTGCTGCGCGGCTGGTTCGGCTGGAAGAACGTGCTCGACCTGGGCGACATCACGACGGCGCGCGGCACCGAGGCCTACCTGGCCCTGTGGGTGCGCGCGTTCGGCGTGCTCGGCACCGCCGATTTCAACGTGAAGATCGTGCGCTGAGCGGGCGCCGGGCCGGCCAGCGGCTCAGCGACGCCGCGACGGCAGCGGTGCCCCCCGCGCCCCGTACAGGAACATGCCGAGCAGGGCCTGCAGCTCGGCTTCCTGCGCCTCCGCCGCGTCCTTCGCGCGTGGCGCACCCTCCGCCCCCGGCGCGTCCTTCACCCCCGCCACACCCTTCACCCTTGCCGTACCCTTCGCCCCGGCCGCGACCGCCTCCGCCGCGTCCTTCGCCCACGGCGCGACCTCCGCCCCTGCCGCCTCCTTCGCCGCGCGCAGGGGGCCGTCCGCGCCGCGGGCGTGGTAGGCCACGCTCAGGCCCCAGAGGGAGAAGGCGAGCTCTTCAGGGGTGCGGCCGCCCACGTCGGCGCCGGCGGAGGCGGAGCGCATCCAGTCGGCGAAGCGGGCCATGTAGGTGCGGAAGCCGTCGGCGTGGCGACGGGCGGCGCGTTCGCTGGGGATGGTGCCGCCCGAGCCCGAGCCGCCCTGCAAGGACATGAAGATCTTGAAGGCGCCGCGGCGACGGCGCGCGACGTCGAGCTGACGCCGCACCAGGAGCTCGACGGACTGCTCGAAGGTGAGCCCGGCGGGCATGGGCTCGATGAAGACGGCGACGAATTCTTCGTCGAGACGATCGACCAGGGCCTCGAAGATCTGGCGCTTGCCCGGAAAGTAGTTGTAGAGGGACGGGGCGGTGTAGCCGGCCTCGCGCGCGATCTCGTGCATGGTCGCCGCCTGGAAGCCCTTGCGCGCGAACACGACGATGGCAGCGTCGAGGATGGCCTCGCGGATGCGGTGGATCTGCCTGGGATGGCGCGCCGGACGAGTCATTCGCCGACGGCAGCCTAGCGCAGCCGCGTCGTCAGCGGGAAGCGTCCGCCACTCACCGCCGGCACCGAGTTGCCAACCGCTGCGCGCCGGGGCACTGGTTCTGCGGAGGTGAGCGCATGCGCATGAAGGTGGCGGTGCTGGTGGCCGACGGCTTCGAGCAGGCCGAGATGGCGCGGCCAGTGCGACGGTTACGCCGCGAAGGCGCCGAGGTGAAGATCGTCTCGCTCGAGCCCGGCCACATCGTCGGCATGAACCTCATGTGGCGCGCGAGCCGCCTGCGCGTCGACGCGACCGTGCTCGACGCCGAGGCCGACCAGTTCGATGCCCTGCTCTTGCCGGGCGGCTACTTCAGCCCCGATACGCTGCGCCAGAACCAGGCGGCGCTCGCGCTGGTACGCGACTTCGAGCGCGCGCAGAAGCCCATCGCGATGATCGGTCGCGCGCCCTGGCTGCTCATCTCCGCCGGGCTGACGCGCGGACGGCAGCTGGCCGCCTGGCCCGGCATCGCCGACGACGTGCGCAACGCCGGCGCCACCTGGGTCGACCGCACCGTGGTCCACGACCAGAACTGGATCTCGAGCCGCAGCGCGAAGGATCTTCGCCAGTTCAACGACGCGCTCGTCGCACACCTCGCCGGCTACGCGGCCCGCCGCGTCGCCCCGTCTGCCGTCAGCACCGCCACCGACACTGACACCGGCACTGACACCGCCACCGCCGACGCGCCGCGCCGTCGTCGCCTCGGCCTTGCCTCGCTCCGCTCGCTCGTCGCGCTCGCCGCGTCAGCCGCGACCGCCGCGTCAGCCGTGGCCGCGCGCCGCGCCTGGCTGCGCCGCGAAGCGACGGCGCGACGGTGAGCGTCTGCCACGCACTTGCATGCACGAACCTCACCTCACGATCATGCTTTCATGATGCCGCCCACGACCGCGCTGCCGTCCCCCTACGCCGCCGACGCACGACCGTTGCGCATCGAGGACTACGCTCTCATCGGCGACACGCAGTCCGCGGCGCTCGTGGGCAAGAACGGATCGATCGACTGGCTCTGTCTGCCTCGCTTCGACTCGGGCGCTTGCTTCGCCGCGCTGCTGGGCCAGCCGCGCCATGGCCGCTGGCTGCTGGCGCCCACGCAGGACGTCGTCAGCGTCAAGCGACGCTACCGGCCGCGCACGCTCGTGCTCGAGACCGAGCTCACCACCGCCACGGGCACGGTCAGGCTGATCGACTGCATGACGCCACCCGACGGCAGCCCCTGCCTGGTGCGCGTCGTCGAGGGCGTGAGCGGCCACGTGCCCATGACCATGCAGCTGGTCGTCCGCTTCGACTACGGCTCGGTCGTGCCCTGGGTCTATCGCGGCGAGCACCTGCACACGGCCACGGCCAGGCCGGCGGGCGAGCACACGCGCGACCAGTCGCTGCACGCCACCGCCGGGCCCGATGCGCTCATCCTGCGCACGCCCATCGAGACGCGTGGCGAGGACCTCACCACCGTGGCCACGTTCGAGCTCGCCGCGGGCCAACGCGTGCCCTTCGAGCTGAGCTGGTATCCCTCGCACGCCGAGACGCCGCGCCCGCGCGACGTGTTCGCTGCCGTCGACGAGACCGAGCGCTGGTGGCAGAAGTGGTGCACGACCTGCGCCTACCAGGGCGACTACAAGGACGAGGTGCTGCGCTCGCTGATCACGCTCAAGGCGCTGACCTACGCGCCCACCGGCGGCATCGTGGCCTCGCCGACCATGTCGCTGCCCGAGTGCATGGGTGGCGTGCGCAACTGGGACTATCGCTACTGCTGGCTGCGCGACGCGACCTTCTCGCTCTATGCCTTGCTGCTGGCCGGCTTCCACGAGGAAGCCTCGCAGTGGGTCGACTGGCTGCTGCGCGCCATCGCCGGCGACCCGGCGCAGCTGCAGATCCTCTACGGCCTGGCGGGCGAGCGGCGCATCCTCGAGGTCGAGCTGGACTGGCTGCCCGGCTACGAGGGCTCGCGCCCGGTGCGGCAGGGCAACGCCGCGGTGCACCAGTTCCAGCTCGACGTCTACGGCGAGGTCATGGACGTCATGCACCAGGCACGCCGCGCCGGCATCAAGCCGCCCGAGGCGGCGTGGTCGATGCAGCGCGCGCTGGTGCGCTTCGTCGAATCGGCGTGGACGCGTCCCGACGAGGGCATCTGGGAGGTGCGCGGGCCGCAGCGCCACTTCACCTTCTCCAAGGTCATGGCCTGGGTGGCCGTCGACCGTGCGGTCAAGGGGGTCGAGCGCTTCGACCTGAAGGGCCCGCTCGAGCAGTGGAAGGCGCTGCGCGCGCAGATCCACGCCGACGTGTGCGCCAACGGCTACGACCCCGAGCAGGGCGCGTTCACGCAGAGCTACGGCTCGAAGCGCCTCGACGCCAGCCTGCTCATGCTGCCCCTGGTCGGCTTCCTTCCGCCCAGCGACGAGCGCGTGCGCGGCACCGTGCGCGCCATCGAGCGCAAGCTGTGCCCCGACGGCTTCGTGCGTCGCTACGCCACCGACGAGGCCGGCAGCGTCGACGGTCTGCCGCCCGGCGAGGGCGCGTTCCTCGCCTGCACGCTGTGGCTGGCCGACGACCACGCGCTCATGGGCGAGCACGACAAGGCGCGCGAGGCCTTCGAGCGGGTGCTCGCGGTGCGCAACGACGTGGGTCTCCTCGCCGAGGAGTACGACCCGCGCAGCCGGCGCCTGGTGGGCAACTTCCCGCAGGCGTTCTCGCACGTCGGGCTCATCAACACCGCGGCCAACCTGAGCCGCAAGGACGGCCCGGCGCAGGAGCGACGTCGCTGATACATTCGCCGCATGAGCCTGGCCCTCGGCCCCGACGGTGCGCCGCGCTGCCCCTGGGGCACGAGCGCGCCCGAATATGTGCCCTACCACGATCGTGAATGGGGCTTCCCCGTCGCCGACGATCGCCGCCTGTTCGAGAAGCTGTGCCTGGAAGGCTTCCAGGCCGGCCTGTCCTGGCTCACCATCCTGCGCAAGCGTGAGAGCTTCCGCGCCGCCTTCGCCGGCTTCGACTTCACCCGGGTGGCCCGCTTCGGCGCCCGCGACGTGACCCGCCTGCTCGCCGATGCCGGCATCGTCAGACACCGGGGCAAGATCGAGGCGACCATCCAGAATGCCAAGGCCACCTGCGCGCTGATGGAAGAGACTGGCTCGCTCGCGGCGTACGTCTGGCGCTTCGAGCCCGACGCGCGCACGCGCACGCGCGGTGTGAACGAGAGCAGCGAGTCGCGCGCTTTGTCGAAGGATCTCAAGCGGCGCGGCTTCGGCTTCGTCGGGCCGACCACGGTGTACGCCTTCATGCAGGCGATGGGCCTCGTCGATGACCATGTCGACGGCTGCGTCGTCCGTGCCGAGGCGGAGAAGGCTCGTTCACGCTTCAAGCGACCCTCATGACGCGCCGCGCCACCCACTCGCACATACGTCTGCCACGTTGGATTTGAGACTGGCAGTGTGAATCCTCGTCACGCTGCGCGCCAGGTGCGCCGCATTGATCGTAAAATTGCGAACGTGGGGAGTCGTGCGACGTCGGGTAGCGAGGTCCGTGCGGTCGGGCCGCTGGACCAGCGCTTCGAGATCCGCGGCAAGCTGGGCGCCGGCGGCCTGGGCGTGGTCTACCGTGCCTTCGATCGCGTGCGCGGCACCGAGGTCGCGCTCAAGACCCTGCGCCAGGTGACCGGACGCGACCTCTACCGCTTCAAGCGCGAGTTCCGCTCCTTCGCCGACGTCGTCCACCCCAACCTGGTCGCGCTGCACGAGCTGCACACCGTCGGGGACGAGTGGTTCCTGACCATGGAGCTCATCGACGGCATCTCCTTCATCGAGTGGATCCGGCCGCACGAGCCGATCGACCTGGATGGCGGCGCCTCGCTGGGCACACCGCGCAGCGGCTCGCGCGCGCGCGGGCTCGACGATTTTGGCGCCCCCCCCGCGCCCCCCCCCGGCCGCTCCGGCCCCCCCC
>OBEQ010338024.1_pt1 | contig 22514 bp, 20 predicted proteins | sample 1670901 | NCBI WGS metagenome assembly OBEQ01 (sample SAMEA104232315, study PRJEB22302) | groundwater metagenome | biome: forest; feature: aquifer; material: groundwater | place: USA | collected 2011-08-07 | depth 5.4 m
ACTTCCTGAAGCGGGACGTGGAGTATTTCCTGCCCTTGGTGAAGCCCCTGTGGGTGGCCGCGGGCGTGGACGGCAACGCATTCCCGGAAAGCTATTTCTGCACCGCCATCGGCCTGCTCAAGGATCGCTCCAAGCGCCTGCCGGACTTCGTCACCTACGGCATGTATTTCTTCCGGGAACCGCAGACCTACGACGAGAAGTCCGCCAAGAAATATTTCGGCGCGGGAGCCGACGCGCTCCTCACCAATCTCCACGACGCCATCTCCGCGTTGCCGGATTTCCAGACCGCGCTCCTGGAAGCGCTGTACAAGGAGACCGCCGAAAAACTCGGGCTCAAGGGCGGGGATCTCATCCATCCCACCCGGCTCGCCATCTCCGGCATCCCCTTTGGTCCCGGGCTCTTCGAGCTCATGGTGGCCTTGGGCAAGGACACGGTGCTGCGCCGTCTGGGCGTGGCCGCGGACGCGGTGAAGAGCGGCAATATCAAAACCGCCGTCACCGTTTAGCCGTTTGATGGATTGACATGAACGCGCGCCGGCCTATCGGCACGCGGCCCAGAAAGGAAGCCATGCCCCCGGAAGCCTTCCCGACGAAATCCTCCAAGAGCCCCATTCCCGTCAAACGGAGCGCGCCTTCCCGTCCCAACACCGCGACTTCGCGTCCAAACGCCGCGCCTGTCCGTCCCGCCGCCGCGTCCTCCCGTGCGGGCAATACTCCGCCCATCGTCGATATGCAAATCCGCAAGGCCCGAGGCCTCTCCGCGCCCGCCCGCGGACTCGAAGGCTCCGCCGACGCGCGCCTGCCGCCCCTCAACAACAAGACCGCCAAGGTCCACCGCTTGGTGCGCCTGCTCCAGGATCACACCGAGGGTCTCAGCGTCCGCCACATCTCCGCCATGCTGGGCGTGGACGAACGCACGGTCAAACGCTACCTCTCCGATCTGCGCCGCCTCAAGTTCGACCTGACCCAGGATCGCAAGGGGGCCGGCCGCAAGTCCCTGTACCGCATCCCCGCCGCAGGCACTCCGCCCACGCATTTCCTCCCGGCGCTCAAGAAGATCCGCACCGAGCTGCACGCGGGAGGCAATCCCAAGTACACGGCCCAGATCAACCAGCTCATCCGTTTCCTGGAGGACAAGGAATCAGCCCAGCGCCCGGAGACCGCCGAGGAAACGCCGTCCAACGCCGAGGCCTATCACATCGATCACGGCCCCTTCGCCGAAGCCGATCCCTCTCCGGGCATCCTCAAGATCCTGGAAGCGTCCATCGCCGCGCGCACGGCGGTGAAGATCTCCTATTCGGGATCGCATTCCGAACCCGGCGAATTCCTGTTCTTCCCCTACGCCCTGTGCTTGCGCGTAGGAACTCTCTATCTCATCGGCCGGCAAGGCCAGAATACCGGCCCGTTCAAAAGCCTGTCGGTCAAGCGCATCCGCCGCGGCATCGCCACCCGGGACGCCTTCACCCGCGACGCCTTCGATCCCGCCGAATACTACAAGTACACCTTCGGCCAATGGGCAAGGCAGCTCCACGAAACCCCGGAAACCGTCCTGCTCTCGGTGCGCGCGCCCTGGCTGGAGAAATACCTGTCGGAAAGCCACTTCCATCCGCCCGGCCGCATCCTCAAGAAGGGCAAGGACGTCCAGTTCGAAGTGAAGATGGTGATCAAAACCGATTTCGTGAACTGGGTGATGTCGTTGGCGCCGGATTTGATCCCGGAGAAACCCGAAAGCCTGCGCAAGGAAGTGGCCGCGCGCCTGAAGAAAGCCGCGGAGCTGGTCGAGTCCGGATCCTGATCCGCGAGCCCTAAAAGTTTCACCGCAGGGCGGATTAATGCGGGACGCTAAAGCCACGCATTGAAAAGGCTTGATTGAAAAGGTTTACCAGCCTGTAAATGGTGAAATGAAAAAACCAGGAATCACTTCCTGGTTTTTTCTTTTGTTTTTTCTTTTGCTTTTGCTTTAGTAAAAGGCCGGAACAGCACGGTCGCAAAATCAAAATGCGACCAAGCTTGCCCGGATACGGGACTTAGTCCTTCAAGGTCCCCGCTCCCCAACCGCGCAGCAATCCCACGATATCCTCCGAAGTAGGGCTGCGCCCGTTGCGGACGTACCAGCCGGAGGCGCCGACACCGCAGTACAAGGAATCGAGCACGGGCAGGTCCGCCATGATGCCGCCGCAGAATCCGCCGTTGAAATGATCGCCGGCTCCGGTCGACAGCTTGGGACTGGGGCAATAGGGCCCTTCGATGCCGGCGGACTCGTTGCCCACCGTGGCGCCCGCGTACTTGATGGCATGCACGACCACGCCGTGGATGCCCATGCGCTCCTTGACCCGGGCCGAAGTCGCCTTCACCCCGTCCACGGATTCGATGGGCAATTCCTTCATGCCGAGCACGTTGCTCACTTGTTCGGCTTCGCGGAGGTTGAGGCCCAGGATCACCTCGGTCTTCTTGTTGAGCGCCATGATCTGATCCAGCACCCGCGCCAGATCGCTGCGGGAACGCTTTTCCGGATCGGCCAGGTCGAAGAAGAATTTCACCTTGCAGCCTTCGGGGACCATGCGGGTGATGTTCTCGATGATCTCTTCCATCTCGGTCAGCATGGTCCAGTTGGTACAAGCAACCATGTCCGACAGGAAGAACAGCTCGCGGAGGACGGGTTCGCCGACCACTTCGAGCAGGCGGGACCAGCACATGTCCTTGATAGTGTTCAGCTTGCCCAGCATGAGCTTGCCGTCGTGGAACTCCAGCGCATCGGTGTGGCCGGGGATGCCGACCGTTACGACCTTGCAGATGCTCTTGAGGGGCTTGAAGACGGGATGGATTTCCGGATAACCCAACATGCCGAGGCAGGTCACTTGGGCGCCCATGCCGGCGGCGGCCATGGCCATCAAGGGGCCGTTGCCTCCGAGCTTTTCCACGATGGGAACCAGCTCGATGTTGGCGGACTTGCCCGCGGCGGAGGCGATGCGTCCGGCGAACTCCGTGATGGTCTCTATGCGCTTGTATTCATGGTTGTTCTTGCGCGTGGCCACGGCGTGGATGATTTCGTCCACGAATCCGTCGAAGCCCACCAGGAACTTCTTGGTGCGCATGATGCTCTTGCGGGCCGCGATGGCATCGGCCGCCCTGATGATATCCTTGGTGTCGATCACAGTCCCCTTCCACACATTTTAAAAAAAGACAAGATCCCATCCCTCTCCATCGACAGCCCCCGTCGACCGAACCGATGCCTATTGGAAGCGCGACGGCCGGCGCATTTCCATGGAAGGAAACGCGCGCCGTGCGGGCCCCGAAGGCTTAACGGTTCAGCGCGATGTCGATGGTCGGAAGGAGCGGAATCATGTCGGTTATGCCTGCAATCTCCAGGACTTCGACCACGTGGCCGGCCTGGCAGACGATTTTAAATTGGCAATGGCTATCCAAGCCCCATTTGATCAACTTGGAAAATTCACCCAGCCCCACGCTGGACAGCATTGTGACCCCGGTGCAATCCAGGATGACCTTTTCGGGTTTCAGCATCCGCAGGTTGGAAAACTCCAGGCGCATGACGTCGACGGTCTCGAACGTGAGATCGCCGGTGATTTCCACCACGGCATGCCCCTTCTTGGAATAATTCCTGCAGGAGAAAACGTTTCTTGCCATCGCTGAACTACCTGGGCCTCGCGCCACTTCGGCGCGTGCTTTTGCTTTTATACGTTTATACCCACGGCCTGCCGCTCCCGCAAGCCTGAACCTTGTCCCGCCGGTCCCCGACCGTCGGGTCCCCAGAATAAGTATTCTGGAAGGGAATTGCAAATTTATCATATTTGGCCCATTTTTCCCAAACATTTCCCGATTTTGCGAGGAGCGGCCCGTGGGTGCCTATAAAATACCGGCAAAGGTGAAGTTGGTGGTGGGATTGCTGGGGGAAAACCAGGAAATCCTTAAACGCGCCCGGGCCCTCCTGGCCGAAAAATTCGGGGTGGAAGAAGAGGTTATGGCCCCCATCCCCTTCACCTGGACCCGTTATTATTCCGATGAATTGGGCGATTCGCCCTGGCGATGCTTCGTTTCCTACGAAAGCATGATTCCCCGGGAAGACTTGGTTGACATCAAGCGCTACACCAACCACCTCGAGCAAACCCTGGCGGTGGACCAGGTCCGCAAGATCAACCTGGATCCCGGCTATCTCACCTTGGGCCAATTCTTTCTGGCTACGACCAAGGACCAGCGCCATCGCGTCTACATCCGGGATGGGATCTTCGTCGAGCCAACCTTGTATTTCCAGGATGGGAATTTCTTCCCCTTCGAATGGACCTATCGGGATTATCGCAGCGAGGAATACCGGATGTATTTCCTGTCGGCCCGTTCCAAACTGGCCTATCAGATGCATCACGAGGGCTTGCCCTATTCAAGACGGAAGGCCGGTGCGGCCACGGAGGGTCCGGTCAATGGAGAGTCGAGCGGTGGACCCGAAGGGGGAAAAACCGGAAGCGACGGCTGAACGCCGCAGGGTACGGGACCCCGCGGCGTTTGCCTCAGTGGTTCTTAGAGAACTTCGTTGCCGGTCTCGCCCGTACGGATACGCAGCGCGCTTTCGACCTGGAGCACGAAGATTTTGCCGTCGCCGATTTTGCCGGTACGGCCCTTTTCGGAAATGGCGGCGATCGCCTTTTCCACCAACTCATCCGTCACGACCATTTCCAGCTTCACCTTGGGGATGAAGTCGGTATGGTACTCGCTTCCGCGGTAGAGCTCGGTATGGCCCTTCTGGCGCCCGAATCCCTTGACCTCGGTCACGGACATGCCGGTGACTCCCATTTCCTGGACAGCGGCTTTCACTTCGTCCAGTTTGAAAGGTTTGATGTAAGCGACGATCATCTTCATATTGGGTCTCCTTTGCCTCCGATTGACTAACACAACTCCAGGCTAACCATCCCGGTCCGGCCTATTGGACCGGGGCGGGCGGCTGCGAAATCCTTTATCGTGGAAATTTCAGTCTCAACCCCGGTCTCGGCTTGGAATTCTTTTGGAATTCCGTTTCGCCTGAAATCACGACCGAGGTTAAATGAACTAATAATTTCACATTCCCGGTCCGTTTCCTCTGATTTGATATGAGTCGATGCCCCGTTGGTTCCTCGAAACGCTTCGATACTGCCAAGTACATCAATCCTCATGCCAGTTATTCAGAATCACCCCAAGTTGGACAATTATCGATTAAAAATCCATTTTTGTAAAAAATACACCCTACTCCACCTAACAAATCAGGACATTTTCACCTAAGATATGACAAAAAATGACACCTCTGGCACACTCTTACCCCGAGTCACAAGTTAAATGCCATTTCTCTCTCTCAGTGGTCCGGGCTGCCCTAGGGTAACCCGGACATAGAAGCCATCAACTCTCGACGATCAGAACGAGAACGTGTTTTCCATGGCGTAGCTCGTCGCCTTCAGATCGATTTCCTGGCGAACTTCCGCCAGTACCAGCCAGTTGGGGGAAATCGTGTAGCTGGGGCTGAAGGTCACTTCCGTATCAGGATCCTTCGGGGTCTTCAATTTGATTCCGCTGTAACGGACCGTTGCGGCAATCTTATCCGTGAACTTGTAGTTGGCCATGGCCAACCAGCCGTTCCCGGTTTCATCCTTGACCTTCCAGTTCATGAGCATGCTGTATTCCGCGGCGACGGTAAGAGGGCCTTTGGCGTACTGGGCCCAGGCATTGACTTCCGACTGGCTGTCATGAGTCGTGGTGTCATCGATGACTTCGTGCAGGAAGGTTACCTTGGCGGTTACCCCATCCACGGGCATCAACGCAACCTGGGCTTCGAAACCGGGGCTCTTGAGATCGGTATCGGCGGTACCCCAGACGCTTGTGAGGAGCGCGCCGTACAATGCGAATTTGGGAGCCGCATAGGCCACATTCAAACCGTTCTCATAGCCGCCGTAGGTTGGGCCGGCAAAAGGGGTTCCGATGTAGCCAGTGTTGAGTTTCGAAGTCGAGTACTGAAACAGTCCCGTGGGCTCGGCGGCTTCAAACCCGGAGCAGCTCAGAAACTTACCTACCGACATGCTCAAGGCGCCGCTGGTGGCGGTCACGTAACCCTGTTCGAAGACCACGGCGCCGTTGGGTCCAATGCTATTGATATCCGCGCGGGCGCTCAGGGCTCCGAATTTGTAGAAGAAATCCATTTCGTACTGGTCGACTTCCGCATTCAAAGTCGCATCGCCGGAGTCCGGCTTCATCCCGTTGGCGGACATGTCGAGGAATCCCGACGTGGAAAGGTTATCGGTTAGTTTGACTTCCGCGAAGCTGGTCGCGGCGCCAATACCCAGCATGGTCAATGCCATCGGTAACGATTTGATCTTCTGCATTCTTACTCCTCGTTTTCCCTCTCCGGACTGGCAAGGGTCTGCGCGGAGCCTACTAATCAATCCTCATGCCAAGATGGGAGGGACCGTATCCTTCTCGTTCAATCCCGAAGAAATGAGAATTTTCAAGGTTTTGGGAAAGGAAGTAAATTCCACTTTTTCACAAATCGAGGAGTAGATTGACATCAATTGATACTTATTGGGTAAGTGCTTACGTTTGTCATGCTTGGATCTGGATTTGTTAGACGTAGCGCATTGGTAGGTGATTCGCTTGACGCTGCCTTTTGGGTGTGCGAATGAGTGAATAGTATTCCGGATTCCTCAGGAATCAGGGCGCCAGTACGGGAAAGGATGCGCTGACGATCCGGTATTTGGACACAAAAGCCTGCTTCCAGAAATCCGCGCGATCCGCGGGATGCACAGGAATCCCCGCTTTGGGCGCTGTGCCAATCCAGGAAACCACGTAGGCTTTTTCGGCCTGGGGAACATCATGACCGGGATGGGCCTGGACGTGCGCGACCAGAACCGTCAGGAGCAGGGCCAGGGAGGGAATTTCCGGAGCTTTCATGGAACCATCCTTTTTCCGTTTGTGATCTCGATCTCGATTTCCTTTTTTGATTTTATCCGACTTGTATCCGAGCGATGGAATTGCAATGGAGAACCGCCCGGATTTTTCTTCCGCCTGGATTAGCTTTCCCCAATGGCGGCCTTCCAGGCTCGCAGAATATACGACGCGATCTCCGCGACACCCAGGCCCGATTTGACCTGCGCGAACAGAAAGGGGCCTTCACCGCGCATCTTCAAGGAATCCCGCCGCATGACCTCCAAATCCGCGCCCACCAGCGGCGCCAAATCGATCTTGTTGATGACGAGCAGATCACTCTGGGTGATGCCGGGGCCGCCCTTGCGCGGGATTTTGTCGCCCCCGGACACGTCGATGACGTAGATGGTGTAGTCCGCGAGCTCGCGTCCGAAATGCGCCGCGAGGTTATCGCCGCCGCTTTCCACGAACAGGAGATCGATCCCGCCATCAAACCGATCCATCAACTGTTCCAGGGCCGCCACGTTCAGGGAGACGTCCTCGCGGATGGCTGCGTGGGGGCATCCGCCCGTCTCGACCGCCAGGATGCGGTCCGCCGTGAGCGCCTCGTTGCGGATGAGGAACTCGCCGTCCTCGCGGGTGAAGATGTCGTTGGTCACCACGCCCAGGCTATAGGTATCGCGCAGGTGACGGCACAGGGCCAAAGTGAGCGCGGTTTTTCCGGAACCCACGGGCCCGCCGATGCCGATGGTGAAGGAGCGCTTGCGGAAATCGCGATCGGGCAGGGACAGCTCCCGCAGGCGGTATTCGCCGGGAGACTCGAAGGGCTCATGGCTATGGCCGTGCGCCCCATGGGCGCTGTGGGAATGGCTTCCGTGCGCGAGCGGCGCATGGGAATGCTTCGCGCCCTCGGCATGGGAATGTCCGGTTTCTTTTCCGGATTTGATGCGCGTGATCTTCATGGGGGCTCCCGGCTTCAGCTTTGGAACAGTTTGGAATACAGATGGGGATGGCTGGCCTGGGCCAATTCTATCATGAGCGCGGAACGCACGGCGTCCTGATATCCCCAATCCCCGCGCGCGCGGCGGAAATCCTCGCCCACGCGGATGAATTCACGGTGCAGCTTCTGCGCCTGCAGGGATCCGAGCAGGCCCAGGCGCACGGCGGCGCCCAGTTGATCACGCAGGCTCAAGTGCAGGAAAAGGCTTTGGCCGTCGGCGCGGCCAACCCCCGCGGCCTTGAGGCCGGCCGCGAACACGGGCAGGAAATGCAAAGCGAGGTTTTCGCGCAGGAACCACGGCCTCAAAGCGCGGATGGCCGGATCGCCATAGGCCTCTTCGATGGCGCGTGACCAGGCCTGGCCCTGGGACAGGCTGCCCTTGCGTTGGGAAGGCAGGAAGATCCAGGCGTCCCACTCACGCACGACCTCAGCGAAGGCCTCCGGTTCCGTGAGCGCATGGGCGTACGCGGAGTTGAAGAAGGGCAGCTCGGCGGAAGCGATCTGTTCGAGATGGCATTCCAGGTATTGGCGGAAGTCCTCCATGCGCTTGACATGGCCGAGCTTGGCCAGGCTTTCCAGGCCGTTGGAAAACGCGAAACCGCCCGCGGGAAAACAGTTGTCCGCGAGTTGCATGAGCTGCATCAGTTCCAGGCTTCCCATCGGCGGCCTTTCAGAACAGCGAGTACAGTTGCGCCAACGGCAGGGACGAAGCGGGCTCGCAGGTGAGGGCTACGCCGTCCGCCTTGACCACGTAGGTTTCCGGATCCACCTGGATGTCCGGGGTGGCGGAGTTGAGGCGCATGTCCGCCTTGGAGATGTTGCGGCAACCCTTGACCGCAACCACGTTCTTGGACAAGCCGTATTGATCGCGCACGCGCCGCAGGGAAGCCTGGGATACGAACGCCAGGGAGGTGAGCCCCACCGCGCCTCCCATGGAACCGAACATGGGACGGGAGTGGTAGGGCTGGGGCGTGGGGATGGAGGCGTTGGGATCGCCCATCTGGGCCTGCACGATATAGCCGCCCTTGAGGATCATTTCGGGCTTGGCTCCGAAGAAGGCGGGTTTCCACAGGACCAGATCCGCGAGCTTGCCGATCTCGATGCTGCCGATCTCCGCGGACATGCCGTGGGCGACCGCGGGATTGATGGTGTACTTGGCGATGTAGCGGCGGGCGCGGAAGTTGTCGGCTCGGAGGCCGGATTCCTCCGGCAGCGGACCGCGCTGCACCTTCATCTTGTGGGCGGCCTGCCAGGTGCGCGTGATGACCTCGCCCACGCGTCCCATGGCCTGCGAGTCCGAGGACATCATGGAGATGGCGCCCATGTCGTGGAGGATGTCCTCGGCGGCGATCGTCTCCCCGCGGATGCGGCTCTCGGCGAAAGCCACGTCCTCGGGGATGTTCTTGTCCAGGTGATGGCAGACCATCAGCATGTCCAGGTGCTCCGCCAGGGTGTTGACGGTAAAAGGGCGGGTGGGATTGGTCGAGGACGGAAGCACGTTGGGCAACCCGCACACCTTGATGATGTCGGGAGCATGGCCGCCGCCTGCGCCTTCGGTATGGAAGCTGTGGATCACACGGCCTTTAAACGCGGCGATGGTCGCTTCCACGAAGCCGGATTCGTTGAGCGTGTCCGTATGGATGGCCACCTGCACATCGTGCTCGTCCGCGATGGCCAGGCAGGCGTCGATGGCGGCCGGGGTGGTGCCCCAATCCTCATGCAGCTTGAGGCCGATGGCCCCGCCTTCGATCTGCTCGGTGAGCCCGCCGGGCAGGGAGGAATTCCCTTTGCCCAGGAAACCGAAGTTGAGGGGATAGGCATCGGTGGCGCGCAGCATCATCTCCAGATTGGCGGCGCCGGGGGTGCAGGTGGTGGCGTTGGTACCCGTAGCGGGCCCGGTACCCCCGCCCAGCATGGTGGTGATGCCCGAGGCCAGCGCCTCGCCGATCTGCTGGGGGCAGATGAAATGGATGTGGGAATCGATGCCGCCCGCGGTCACGATCATGCCTTCGCCGGCGATCACTTCCGTGGTGGGCCCCACGATCATGTCCGGATCCACGCCCGGCATGATATGCGGGTTGCCCGCCTTGCCGATGCCGCGGATGCGCCCGCCCTTGATACCGATATCTGCCTTGTAGACGCCGGTATAATCCAGCACCAGGGCGTTGGTGATCAGCAGATCGAGGACGGAGGCCTGGGGCGCGCCCGCGGTCTGGCCCTGGCCGTCGCGCAGCACCTTGCCGCCGCCGAACTTGCATTCCTCGCCGTAGACGGTATAATCCTTCTCCACTTCGATCACCAGGGCGGTGTCGCCCAGGCGCACGCGGTCTCCCGTCGTGGGACCATACATGTCCGCATAGGCGTGCCGATCTATGGATAGACTCATGGCTCTCCCTTTGCGATGAAACCGGGATTCGAAGCAAATCCTTGGTCGCGCGCGCGCGCCAGGGCCGTCTCGCGGTTCTTGCCGTCCAAGGATCCGGAAATCAGGGCGTTGCCGCCATAGACGATGCGCTCGCCCGCGAGAGGCACCAGGCGCACGGTCTTGGCCTCGCCGGGCTCGAAGCGGACGGCGGTGCCGCTAGGGATGTCCAGGCGGAGATCCACGGCCTTGGCCCGATCGAAGCTGAGCGACGCGTTGGTTTCGAAGAAGGGATAATGCGAGCCCACCTGGATGGGGCGATCGCCCAGGTTGGCGACTTCCATGGTTACCGCGGTGCGATTGGCATTGAGCAGGATCGGTTCGGACCTCAGCAGGTATTCGCCGGGCGCGGGATCGGAAAGCGGTGGGGCGGGAATCGGCTTTTCGGAGAATGCGTTGCCTTCGAGGCCGGATCCATACAATGCCCACTTACCGGTATCGGTACAGATGGGGCGATGCACGGTCACGAGCTTGGTGCCGTCGGGAAAGGTGCCTTCCACTTGCACTTCATCCACCATATCCGCCACCGCGGGCAGCACCTGGCTGCGCCCCAGGATGTTCTTGCCCTTGTCCATCAGCACCACCACGCTTTCCCCATCGCGGATGAATTCCAGCAACTGGCAGGCGATGAGGGCCACGGCTTCGGGATAGTTCAGGCGGATGCCCCGCCACAGCCGCTTCTGCGCCAGGAACCCGGCGCCGTGAAGCATCAGTTTTTCGATTTCCTTAGGCGAAAGCCGCAATCACCACCTCCTGTGCCATGGATTGAAACCCAACCAGGCCGCGTCCGACAAGGCCGCGAAAATCATATCGTGCAATGGCTGCAGATCCCGGCGCTCCGCGCCCATGGCGCGGACCACGCAACTCCGGCCTTCACGTCCGCCCACCCCGACCCAAATCGAAGCTTCCCTGCCGTCGTCTCGAGCGGCGGAGGGAACGTCCTTTACGGCCCCGTCTTTCACGGATCCGCCGATATGCCTTGCGGCTCCGCTTCCGTTGCATTCCGTACCGACCGTCACGACTTTTTCCGAGACCGGATCCGCCGTGCGGAGATCCTGCGCGGGCCGGTTCAGCGCCAGCATCCCGGCTTCCAGGGACTCCGCGAGCTTGAGGGCGCGCGGCCCTATGAAATACACGCCCAGAACGGACCGGAAGGTCCCGAAATGACCGCACCGGAACGGATCCTGCGATTCCGGCTCCATGGCGAAGCGTTCCGACAGCATCGGCTCGCCACCGGGCCGCGTGACCCGCAGCTCGGATTGAAGCCGGCTATAGGCGAAAACCTCTCCCCTGGCGGCGCGACCAGGCTGCAACCAATCGAAGATGATTAATTCCGCTTCGGGATGCACTTCCCAGGTCTGCGTTTGCCGGTAGCGGCTCCCCGCGAAAGGGACGACCGGATCCGGGCATATCACGGCCATGGCGTTTGCATGAACCGTGCCAACCGTTTCCTGGGAACATCCGCCTTTGCCATTCCCCTTATAGACCTTGGTGCTCGATTGGGTTCCCAGGTACAGTCGCGAACCCGGAAGGCATTCCACGCGCATGCGGATGGAATCCCCATCGACAAGGCCGCCGCCGTAATTGGAAACGAAAACCTGGCAGCAGTGCTGCTGGGGACGTGGGTTGATGAACTTGATCGGCGGAAACCCCAGACAACGGATTAAACGCGAAGTCTCGCCGTCTTTTTCGATTACGATGGAATTCAGAGCCAATCCGTCGATCATGCTTACAACCATACTTATTAAAGGTGCCAAGCAATTTTCCATCCAGGCGTATTGTGGACATTTAATGACTACTTGGGATTTTTGTTATTAAATGTCCACTCCGTCGCGCATATTTGTCAACTTGTGGCGCCGTGTTTTTCCCAAATGGCGTTCCCTTCACAGGGAGGCCGGTCAGGTGGTGGCATTTGAATTGCTTCCCCCTCCTAAGTCGAACAAACCGAAACCTCGGAGAGGAGCGTCTACGATGAATCATCCGCAACCCTTTATCCATAGTGCCCGTAAGGGCCTTGGCGCCTTGGCGCTGGGACTTGCCGCTTTTACCTACGCAGCGGCGGAAACGCCCGTCAAAGCGCAAGAGATCGTCAAGGTCGGCATCTTGCATTCCCTGAGCGGCACCATGGCGATTTCCGAAGTGTCGCTGAAGGACGTCGTCACCATGGCCGTCGAAGAGATCAACGCCAAGGGCGGCGTGAACGGCAAGAAGATCGAGACCGTGGTCGTCGATCCCGCTTCGGATTGGGATCTGTTCGCGGAAAAGGCGAAGCAGCTGGTGCAGGTCGACAAGGTCGCCGTGACCTTCGGCTGCTGGACCTCGGTGTCGCGCAAGTCCGTGCTTCCCGTGTTCGAAGGCGCGGACGCGCTGCTGTTCTACCCCGTACAATACGAAGGCGAGGAATGCTCTAAGAGCGTGTTCTACACCGGCGCCACCCCCAATCAGCAGTTGATTCCCGCCGCCGAATACCTGATGAGCAAGGACGGCGGCGAATACAAGAAGTTCTACCTGCTTGGCACCGACTACGTGTTCCCGCGCACGGCGAACAAGATCCTGCGCGCCTTCCTGTTGGCCAAAGGCGTGCCCGCGGCCAACATCGAGGAAGAGTACACCCCTTTCCATCATCAGGACTACCAGACCATTGTCGGCAAGATCAAGAAGTTCGCCGCCGGCGGCAAGGCTGCCGTGCTTTCCACCATCAACGGAGACTCGAACGTGCCTTTCTACAAGGAGTTCGCGAACCAGGGCCTGACCTCGGCCATGTGCCCGATCATGGCCTTTTCCGTCGCGGAAGACGAACTGCGCGCCATGGACACCAAGTACCTGGTCGGCCACTTGGCGGCCTGGAACTATTACCAGTCCGTGAAAGTCCCCTCCAACCAGACCTTCGTCAAGGCCTTCAAAGCCTTCGCCAAGAAGAACAACCTTCCCGGCGGCGACAAGCGCGTGACGGATGACCCCATGGAAGCCGCTTACATCAGCGTCAACATCTGGGCCGCCGCGGCAGCCAAGGCCGGTTCCTTCGACGTGGACAAGGTTCGCAAGGCCGCATACGGCATGACCTTCCAGGCCCCGGGCGGCATGGTCAAGATGGATGAGAAGAACCAGCACCTGCACAAGCCCGTGCTCATCGGAGAGATCAAGAAGGACGGCCAGTTCAAGGTGGTGTGGAAGTCCAAGGGACTGGTGGCGCCGGAACCCTGGTCCATCTACACCAGTCCGGACAAGGGTTGCGATCATGTGGAACATGAAGGCACCTACACCAAGGTCGGCAAGTAAAGCCTCCCATGACCGGCTGATCGGCGGCGATCGGACGGGTCTGTCGAATCATGATATTCCGCCCTTCCTGCGCACCGCGCGGAAGGCGGAGAATCCCGCCGACCTGGCCGGGGCTTGACCCGGTTCCGTCGGCGGGCCATTTCAGCAAGGGAAACGAATGCTTCGTCTTTCTCTCCTCCCCATTCTCGGGGCGGCGCTTTTTCCACTCTCCCCGCTCCGCGCGGCGGCAGGGACCAGCGAACCGGCCAGGACCCAGGTTGCGGATACGGTTGCGGCCACGACCGCCGAAACCGCTGCCGACGGACCCTCGGCCCTGCTCGACACCCTGCTTTTCAATTCCGATACCCGCACCGAAACCGTAAAGGCCCTGCTGGCCGTGGGCGGGGACAGCCTGCAGGGGCTTTTCCAGAACCTGTACAAAGGTAACGTCTACGAGTACACCGGCCCCGAAGCCGGAACGGCGGGCAAAATGCTCGTCATCGGCGGGCCGGAAGAGGAGCGCGACAACGAAACCTGGGTGCCTTTGCTGACGGTGCTCCCCATGGTTGCTCTCAAGAATGCGGAGGGTAAGCCCGCCATCGCCAAACTCGTAGACCTGGTCGAGTTGGAAACCGATCGCGAAGTGCGCGCCTTGATCCAGCCCGTGCTCACCGCCATGGATCTGAAAAGTCCGGACCTCCTCAAGCGGAAATCCGCTGCGTTGGCCCTGGGCGAATCCGGCGATGCTTCCTTCGCCCCTTTGCTGAGAACCGCCCGGGCTGCCGAAAAGGAAACGGGAGTCATCCAGCTTATCGATGAAGCCCTCGCGCGCATCGATCTCAATTCCGCCGAACCCGCCATCCGCGCGGACGCCGCCGCTCGCCTGGGCGCGATCCACTCCGTAAACGTATTGCCGGAACTCAAGGCCATGCTGGCCGGGGACTCTCCCCCCGAGGCGGATGAGAACGTGCGCGTGGCCGTGGCCAAAGCCATTCGCCACATCGAATCATTCCAGAGCTTCACGGGCGCGGTGCAGAACATCTTTACCGGCCTAAGCCTCGGCTCCATCCTCATCCTCATGGCCCTGGGGCTCGCCATCATCTTCGGCTTGATGGGCGTCATCAACATGGCCCATGGCGAGTTCATGATGATCGGCGCGTACGCGACCTTCCTCATCCAGGGCGCCTTCCAGAAATACCTACCCCCAACATACTTCGACTGGTTCCTGCCCCTGTCCCTGCCGCTCAGCTTCCTGGCCGCGGGCGGCGTGGGCATGATCGTGGAGATGACCATCATCAAGCGCCTATATGGCCGTCCCCTGGAAACCCTGCTGGCCACCTGGGGCCTGAGCCTGCTGCTCATCCAGACGGCGCGCAGCCTGTTCGGCGACCTCACCGCGGTCTCCACCCCGGCTCTGCTTGCCAAAGGCTGGGAGATATTCCCCCAGGTGGTGCTCCCCTACAACCGTATCTTCATCATCTTACTTACCGCGGTGATCGTGGGCGCGGTGAGCGTGGCGTTCTACAAGACGAGCCTGGGCACCAAGATCCGCGCCGTGACGCAGAACCGGGCCATGAGCTCCTGCCTCGGCATCGCCACGCGCCGGGTGGACGCGCTCACTTTCGGCCTGGGCACCGGCATCGCGGGCGTGGCCGGTTGCGCATTGACGCAGGTCGGCAACGTGGATCCCGGCATGGGGCAGAACTATATCGTGGACTCCTTCATGGTGGTAGTGACCGGCGGCGTGGGCAAGCTCGCGGGCACCGTCATTTCGGGCATGAGCATCGGCACCCTGAACAAATTCCTGGAGCCGTTCCTGCAAAGCGTGTACGCGAAGGTGGTGTTGCTGGGACTGGTGATCCTCTTCCTCCAGAACCGCCCCTCCGGCCTGTTCCCGGCGAAAGGCAGGAATGAAGACGCCTGAAAAGGCCTCGCCGGTTGCGCCGGCGGCTGTTGCGCCCGCGCGAGGCGCGGCGGTACCCGGCCCCTCCGTAACCGAGACGTTACCCGGATCGGCCGCAACCTGGCGCCTGCTCGCGCGCCGGGAACGCACGGCCCTGATTCTGACCGCCCTTGCCGTCGTGGTCATCCCCGCACTCAACGCCCTCGGCCTGGTTTCGGATCTCAATCTCAATCTGCTCGGACGCTATTTCTGCTTCGCTTTGGCGGCGCTCGGCATCGATCTCATCTGGGGCTATACCGGCATCATGTCCTTGTGCCAGGCCGTGTTCTTCTGCCTGGGCGGCTATTGCATCGGCATGCACATGCTGCTCAAGACTGGAACGCAAAGCGTGTACGGAAGCGCGCTGCCGGATTTCATGGTGTGGAACCAGGTCAAGCACTTGCCCTGGTTCTGGGGACCTTTCCGGAATTTCCCGGTGGCGTTGGCCCTGGCACTGGCGGTTCCTGTGCTTTTCGCATTCGTCTTCGGTTTCTTCGCCTTCCGCAGCCGCATCAAGGGCGTGTACTTCTCCATCATCACCCAGGCGTTGGCATTGGCGATGTGGCTCATATTCCTCCGCAATGAGACCATGCTGGGCGGCACCAACGGCCTGACGGATTTCAAAACCCTGTTGGGCATGAACCTGGCCCATCCGGCCTCCAAGCGCGGCCTGTACATCGTAACCGCCGTGATCCTATCGGGCGCCTACTTCGCGGCCCGCTACATGGTGGGCTCCAAGCTGGGCAAGGTGCTGGTGGCCATCCGCGACAGCGAGCACCGCCTCCGCTTCACGGGCTTTCCCGTCATGCGCTACAAGCTCTTCGCCTTCTGCGTGGCCGCATTGTTGGCCGCCATCGGCGGCATCCTCTATGTGCCGCAAACCGGCATCATCACGCCCGGCCGCATGGACGTGAAAAGCTCCCTGGAGATGATCGTCTGGGCCGCCGTGGGCGGACGCGGCACCTTGGGCGGGCCCATCCTCGGAGCCATCGGCGTCAGCCTCGCGTACAGCTTTCTCACCAGCCATTTCCCGGGTTCGTGGCTGTATTTCCTCGGCGTCCTGTTCATCACCGTGGTGCTGTTCTTCCCCCAAGGCGCCGTAGGCGCTTTCGCGAATCTGAAACGGCTGAATCGGCGAAAGGTCAGGGCCACGGCGCAACCCGCCTCAGAACCTAAGACTTCGATCCCGAGCGCGAACACGCCGGTGACCGGAACCACCGTCGCCGTTACGGTGGTGGAGACCGCATGAGCAAACGCATCCTGCAAGTGGAAGAACTGATGGTGTCCTTCGACGGCTTCAAGGCCCTGGACATCGCCTACTTCGAACTCGAGGAAAAGGAATTGCGCGTGGTCATCGGCCCCAACGGCGCAGGCAAGACCACCTTCATGGACGTGCTCTGCGGCAAGACCAAGCCGCATACGGGCAGCGCCATGATGGAAGACCGCGACCTCGTGAAGCTGAACGAACAGGAGATCGTGGAAATGGGCGTGGGCCGCAAGTTCCAGACCCCTTCCGTATTCGGCAGCCTTTCCGTGTTCGACAACCTGATGCTGGCCTTCAAGACGGATCGCAAGGTCTGGCGCTCGCTCTTCTACCGCCTTACCCCGCAGCACAAGGCGCGCATCGAAGAGGTGGCCGAGATCGTGGGCCTCAAGGACACACTGCCCATGCAGGCCGCATTCCTGTCCCATGGCCAGAAGCAATGGCTGGAAATCGGCATGCTAATCCTTCAGGATCCCAAGCTGCTGCTGATCGACGAGCCCGCCGCGGGCATGACCGACGAAGAGACGGCCAAGACGGGAAGGCTCCTCCTGGAGCTGGCCAATCACCACTCCATCATCGTCATCGAGCACGACATGGAGTTCGTCAAGCAATTGAACCGCAAGGTGACGGTGCTTTGCGAAGGCAAGATCCTCACCGAAGGCATGATTGAAAAGGTGCAGGAGGATCCGCAGGTGATCGAACGGTATCTGGGCCGCTCCCACGGCACCCGCAATGAAAAGGCCGTCGCGCTACAGCCCGCCGCGGGCGTATAGGAATATTCGGGGAACCCATGGATCGTATGTCCGACACCGCCCTCGCATCCGGAGCCATGACTCCCGCGACCCATGCCGATGGAATCCCCGCGCTTTCCTCGCCGGCGCCCTCGCCCCTGCTGCGCGTCAAAGCGCTCGACATCAACTACGGGGAAAGCCAGGTGCTCCGCGACGTGAACCTGGAACTCCAGCCGGGAACCATCACCGCGCTCATGGGCCGCAACGGCGTGGGCAAGACCACGCTGCTCAAGGCCATCATGGGGCTGCTCCCTCCGCGCAAAGGCGAGGTCGCCTTCCAGGGCAAGAGCCTCAACGGACTGCCGCCGGAAAAGCGCGCGCGCGCCGGCATTGCCTATGTGCCGCAGGGCCGCGAGATTTTCGCCAAGCTCACCATCGAAGAGAATCTGATCCTGGGATTGGAAGCCCGGCCCGACAAGCCGAAGAAGCTGCCGGAAGAGGAAGTGTACGGCATGTTCCCGTTCCTGGCGGGCATGCGCAAGCGCCTTGGCGGCAATCTCTCCGGCGGCCAGCAACAGCAATTGGCCATCGCCCGCGCCCTGCTCGGCAAACCCAAGGTGCTGCTGTTGGACGAACCCACGGAAGGCATCCAGCCTTCCATCATCGACGACATCGAGAAGGTCCTGGTCGGACTCAAGTCCAAGGGAGACATAGCGATCCTTTTGGTGGAGCAATACCTGGAGTTCGCGCGGCGCTTGGGCGATCGGTATTACATCATGGAACGCGGCACCATGGTACAGAACGGCAAGACCTCGGAACTGACCGAAGAAAGCGTGAAGAAGCATTTGGCCTTTTGATTCGTGATTCGTGATTCGTGATTCGTCGGAAACCACCCAATCCATCAGGAGGGAAGCACCCATGATCCAATCCAAAACCCCAAACCCCGTTCATTCCGCAGCGCCGCGCCCGGCGCGCTCGACAATCCGCTTCGCGGGCCTGGCCCTGGGCCTGGGCCTGTTCGCCGCGGCCGCCGCTTTCGCGGACACTCCGCCCGCTGCCACCGCAACCGCCGCTTCCGCCGCCGTAGCCGCCCCCGCGGCAACTGCGGCTCCGGCCGCGCCTACCGCCGTTCCCGAAGCCGCGGCCATCCCCACGGATCCGGACTTCGCCGCCTATATGAACAACACCGCTCCGGTCAAACTCACCGGCATCCCCGGCCCCGGCCACAACGCCTTCATGATGATCTGCGCCGCCCTGGTGCTCTTCATGACCTTGCCCGGCCTAGCCCTGTTCTACGGCGGATTGGTCCGCACCAAGAACGTCCTCTCCGTGCTGGCCCAATGCCTGGGCATCACCGGCATGGTCACTTTGCTCTGGTGGGCCTTCGGATACAGCTTCACGTTCGACGCGGGCTCGCCGTACCTGGGGGGATTGCACTTCGCCTTCCTGAAAGGCGTCACCTCCGCGCCCAACACCAACTACTCGTACTGGGTCTCGGCCAACGTGTTCTCCATGTACCAGTTGATGTTCGCCATCATCACGCCCGCCCTCATCATCGGCGCCATCGCCGAACGCATGAAGTACGGCGCCATCATGCTCTTCTCCGTGGGCTGGATGCTTCTGGTCTACTTTCCCCTGGCCCACATGGTGTGGGGCGTGGACGGCATGATGAACGGCGTGTGGAACGCCGCCGCCAAGATCAAGGCCATCGACTTCGCCGGCGGAACCGTGGTGCACATGTCCTCGGGCTGGTCCGCGTTGGTGCTCAGTCTCATCCTCGGCAAGCGTCTGGGCTTCGGTCAGCGGAGCTTCGCGCCGCATAGCCTCGTCTTCACCATGGTCGGCACCGGCATGCTCTGGGTCGGCTGGTACGGCTTCAATGCCGGCTCCGCGGTCGCCGCCGACGGCGTCGCCTCCAATGCCTTCATGACCACCACCCTCGCCACCGCCGTCGCGTCCTTCGTCTGGCCCAGCTTGGAATGGATCACCCGCGGCAAGCCCACGGTGCTCGGCTTCTGTTCGGGCGCCGTCGCCGGCCTCGTCGTCATCACCCCCGCCACCGGCTTCGTGAACTCCAACGGCGCCGTCATCATCGGCATCGCCGCGGGCGTCGTGCCGTTCCTCGCATGCACGTGGCTCAAGAACATCTTCAAGTACGATGATGCGCTGGATACCTTCGGCGTGCACGGCATCGGCGGAACCATGGGCGCCCTGCTCACCGGCTTCCTGGCGGATCCGGCCGTCAACGGCAACCTGAACACGAATCTCAAGGACATCGTGGGCAAGACCCTGTGGGTCGAGCAGCTCAAGGCCATCGGAGTCACCATGGCCATGGCCATCATCGGCACCGCCATCCTCGCCTACGCCATCAAGATGATCATAGGCCTACGCCCCTCGGCCGAATCCGAAATCATGGGCTTGGACCTCGCCGATCACGGAGAAGCCGGATACCATTACGACGAAGGCCATGGCCACGCAGTAGCGAACAAGGAAAAGTCCTTCGTCTGATTCTGTGGCAACCCGGCGGAGGGCTCCTGAGATCCTTCCGGAGCCGTTCGCGGACCGTCCGTTTTGTCCTGCCCCTGCCATTTCCCATGATGGGACTTGGCAGGATCGCTTTTCCGCCTTCTTCCCTCTAATCCCCCCATTTTCCAATTCCTCCCGGAATCAGGTTGACAATTGTCAAACTTTGCCGTGACATCATTGACAATTACTGATTTAAAGTGACAAAAGTTAACCTACACCCACTTAAAGCCTCTAAAATTGACCATTTTTCCCTTTCGCTTAACAACAATGGGTTGGCATGGCCAATGCTATTGGCTATTACTCATGTCCAGGGATCGGGCCACTGGAGACGAAATGAATTTGGCCGCAAGGATGGATGACTAATCCCTAATTCGAGGAACCCAAGATGATGAAAACCATGACCCTAAGAACCAAGCTCGTTGCATGCTGGGCCCTGGCCTTGAGCCTGATAGGCGCCACGGCCAGTTTTGCCGAAACCGCGACGGTCGATACCGCCAAGGCGGCAGTAGCGGCCGCTCCCGCGGCAGCCGCCGCACCCGCGGTCGACTCCGCCCTCATGGTTCGCGTCGCGGATCTGGAAGCCTATATCAACAACACCGCGGCTACCAAGCTCGTCGGCGTTCCCGGCCCGGGCCATAACGGCTTCATGATGATTTGCGCCGCCTTGGTGCTCTTCATGACCCTCCCCGGCCTGTTCCTGTTCTACGGCGGCCTCGTCCGCACCAAGAACGTCCTCTCCGTCATCGCGCAGTGCTTCGGCTGCGCCGGCCTGGTCACCATCCTATGGTGGGCCTTCGGATACAGCTTCACCTTCTCGGCCGGATCGCCGTTCCTGGGAGGCCTCAAATTCGCCTTCCTGAAAGGCGTGACCAGCGCGCCCAATACGGACTATTCGTACTGGGTTTCCGCCAACGTCTTCTCCATGTACCAGTTGATGTTCGCCATCATCACCCCCGCCCTGATCGTCGGCGCCATCGCCGAACGCATGAAGTTCAGCGCCATCATGCTCTTCATCCTCGGATGGATGCTGCTGGTGTACTTCCCCCTCGCCCACATGGTCTGGGGCATCGACGGCATGATGAACGGCGTGTGGAACGCCGCCGCCAAGATCAAGGCCATCGACTTCGCCGGCGGAACCGTCGTGCATATGTCCTCGGGCTGGTCCGCGCTCATCCTTTGCCTCATCCTCGGCAAGCGCGTCGGCTTCGGCCAGAAGAACTTCGCCCCGCATAGCCTGGTGCTGACCGCGATCGGAACCGGCATGCTCTGGGTCGGCTGGTACGGCTTCAACGCCGGCTCCGCCGTAGCCGCCGACGGCGTCGCTTCGAACGCCTTCATGACCACCACCCTCGCCACCGCCGTCGCCGCCTTCGTCTGGCCCATGCTGGAATGGATCTTCCGCGGCAAGCCCACCGTCCTCGGCATGTGCTCCGGCGCCGTCGCCGGCCTGGTCGTCATCACCCCCGCCACCGGCTTCGTGAACGCCACCGGCGCGGTCATCATCGGCGTCATGGCCGGTCTCGTGCCTTTCCTCGCCGTGACCCAGCTCAAGAACTGGTTCAAGTATGACGACGCCCTGGATACCTTCGGCGTGCACGGCGTGGGCGGAACCATGGGCGCCCTGCTCACCGGCTTCCTCGCCACCGCCGACGTCAACGGCAACTTGAACACGAACCTCAAGGACATCGTAGGCAAGACCCTGTGGATCGAACAGCTCAAGGCCATCGGAGTCACCATGGTCCTGGCCATCGTCGGCACCCTGATCCTGGTCTTCATCGTCAAGATCATCGTCGGGCTGCGCCCCAGCCACGACGAAGAACTGCAAGGCCTCGACTTCATCGACCACGGCGAAGCCGGATATCACTACGACGAGAATTAAGAGCGCCTGGTTTCCGCGGGAGCAATGCTCCCGGCCAAGCAGAATCACAGGCGGACCTTTCGGGGTCCGCCTTTTTCGTTGCCCCCAAGTATGTGCCCTTCGAACGGGGAAACAGGATGTTCATGCAACGGAAACCGGATTGCCCGGGCGAGTGGATATCTTCATCCCGGGCGCCATGGAATGGCGCTTCAGGCGAAGGCGGCAGGACGCCGCTGAGGACGCAACGGCTGTAGAAGCCGGATTGCCGCCACGGGAACCCGGGTTCCCGGCCAACATGCCATCGGGGTGCCGACTCCGATGGCAACTGAGGCGGGTCCTCTCCGGGCCCGCCTTTTTTGCGTCGATAAGCCTGAAGACCCCATCCGGTTGGCAGTTCCGGCCAGGGAAACTAAATTGTTTGGCCCTTGGTCGACGGGATGTGGCTCAGTCTGGTAGAGCACTTGCTTCGGGAGCAAGGGGTCGTGGGTTCGAATCCCGCCATCCCGACCAATTTCTTTCGTTTCAAATTCCGCATTTAAATCCGAATTCCCCGTAAGTCGCCTAGCAGTAGGCGCTTACGGGGATGCTATCCGCAGCAACCCTTCGTTACTTTTTGTAG
>OBEQ010629623.1_pt1 | contig 22513 bp, 31 predicted proteins | sample 1670901 | NCBI WGS metagenome assembly OBEQ01 (sample SAMEA104232315, study PRJEB22302) | groundwater metagenome | biome: forest; feature: aquifer; material: groundwater | place: USA | collected 2011-08-07 | depth 5.4 m
CTTTTTTTGAAATGTTGGGCAACTGGTCTCTCGGAGATTACTTCAAAAAGGGAGCAATTGAATACTCATTTGAATTTCTAACTAAAATCCTAAAAATACCAATTGAAAATTTAGCTGTCTCCATCTTTGAAGGAGACAAAGATGCTCCCAAGGACGAAGAATCAGCAAAAGTCTGGCACTCACTTGGAATCCCAAAAGAAAGAATCGCCTATCTTCCAAAATCAGAAAATTGGTGGGGTCCAGCAGGTTCTAGTGGCCCATGCGGTCCAGACACAGAAATGTTCTTCTGGAAAACAAAGAATATACCTGCACCTAAAAAGTTTAACCCAGATGATAAAAAATGGGTTGAAATCTGGAATGATGTTTTAATGGAATATATAAAAACAAAAGAAGGAAAATTCCTCAAAGCTCCTCAACAAAATGTAGATACAGGAATGGGTGTGGAAAGAACTCTAGCCGTCCTCAACGAACTAGAAGACAATTATGAAACTTCAATCTTTAAACCAATTATAAAACAAATAGAAGCAATATCAGAAAAATTCTACGCTGATAACAAAAAAGAGATGAGAATAATTGCAGACCATTTAAGATCTGCCGTCTTCATCCTCGGAGACGAAAGAGGAATAAAACCCTCAAACACAGAACAAGGTTATGTACTTAGAAGATTAATAAGAAGAGCGATAAGATACGGAAAACTTTTAGGAATAACAGAAAACTTCACAGTTGCAGTTGCAAAATCAGTTGTCCCCATTTACCCTGATTATCCAGAGCTAAAAAGAAATCAAAAAATAATTTTCGCAGAACTAGAAGCAGAAGAAACAAGATTTAATCAAACTCTTGAAGCCGGACTAAAAAAATTCTCTCAATTATCAAACAATAAATCCTCTCTCTCTGGAAAAGACGCATTCCTATTATTCCAATCCTATGGTTTCCCAATAGAAATGACTCAAGAACTAGCAAAAGAAAAAAACATTACAATTAATTTGGAAGAATTCAAAAAAGAATTTGAATCTCATCAAAACCTCTCAAGAACTGCATCAGCAGGAACATTCAAATCCGGCTTAGCAGATAACTCTGAAAAAACCACAAGATTACACACAGCAACACATCTTCTTAATGAAGCTCTTCGTATAGTCCTAAAAGACGAAAACATAAAACAAAAAGGTTCAAACATCACTCCAGAGAGATTGCGTTTTGATTTTAACTTCCCAAGAAAATTAACAGATGAAGAAATAAAGAAAATAGAACAATTTGTTAATAAAAAAATTTCTGAATCTCTTGCAGTAGTAAAAGAAGAACTCCCTCTCCAAAAAGCAATCAAAGTAGGAGCGCAGTCAGAATTCGGAGCAAAATATCCTGAAATTGTCTCAACATACACAGTTATAGATCCAAAAGAAAAAAGTGGTTTCTTCTCAAAAGAAATCTGCACAGGACCACATGTAAAAAACACATCTGAAATAGGAAAATTCAAAATAATTAAAGAAGAAGCCGTTGCCTCTGGAATTAGAAGAATTAAAGCGATTGTTGAATAAAAATCTAATATTATTCTTAAGAAAAGTCACATAATTATCAGATAAACCAGTCTTGATTTTACTATTATTAAGACCATCTTCTACTATAATTTAAGCTGTTTTTTGATTAAAAATATAATAATTCTATAATTGTTATTTCAAAAAAACAACAAATAAACCCCAATACTCAAAGCCAAAACCAAAGCATACAACCCAAACCATCTTAAATTCCTCTTTGAAGTAAGCATATACTTATACAAAATATGAATTGCTATCAATCCAATAACAAAAGAAAGCAAAGTAGGCCATATATAATCAGGAGTTAGTTTATTGCTTCCTAATTCCAAAATATTGGCTCCGAAAATAACAGGAATAGACATCAAAAAAGAAAACCTTACTGCCTTCTTTATATCAAGTCCTAACAGAACACCAGAAGAAATTGTGCTCCCACTCCTAGATATTCCCCTGAACAAAGAAATCACTTGAGCACAACCAATCAGAAAGCTATTTCTTGCTGTCAGTTCCCCCTTCCCATTATTCAAATCAAGAGAAGAAATAATTAACAACAATCCCGTAATCCCAAATCCAAAAGCAAGAAGAAAAAGATTACCAGAAATAGCCTCAATAAAATCCTTTATAAAAAAACCAACAACGACAGCAGGAATCGTGGCAATAATAATATAAACTCCAAGTCTTCCATTTTCTGTCTTCCATTTCCCCCTAAAAAAATCCTGCATTATGTCAGTTATATCCTTCCCAAAATATACAAAAACAGACATAAGAGTTCCAAAATGAAGAGCCACAATAAAAAGCAATCCTCCTTCAAATCCAAGTATCTTTTCAAATAAAATTAAATGCCCTGAACTAGAAACAGGTATCCACTCTGCAATTCCCTGCAAAACAGCCAATACCAAACCAGAAATAAACTCATTCATAAAATCTATCAAAATAACACCTTAATAAATTTATTTGTATCAAGACGCATTAGAAGATTTCGCATCTTGAGCATACAGGGAATGAGGTATTATTTTTCAATCATTCACTTTATGTTCAAAATAGAGTTTCAAAGCATCAAAGCTCACCGCTTCTACCTTTCCTGCTGAATTATTAGCATCAATAAAAAATAATCCATACTTCCTTCCATAAACAGCCAGATTGCTCACTTCCCCAATAGCTAAGGGATGAATTTTCATTCCCACAAACATATCATCTCCCAATTCACCCCATCCTGAATGATGAACTGCAATATATGCTATCTTTGAATATTTTAATTCCCGCTGCCCAATCATCCTCTCAACCTTATTTAAAACATCAATACAATCCCTTCCTTCAATAAAAGGAAGTCCATTATCTTTAAAATCTTCTAATCTCATAAAAATCAACAAAAATCTCAATATATAAACTATCTTATGGTAGAATAAGTTTACTCATTATCACTCAATTATGAATAGATAAATTATGATTAAATTATCTGGTTTATTAATTAATTCACGAACGAAGTGAGTTATTTCAATAAATAATAAGTCTATTTCCCAGTTCTCCCTAACGAAAAACAACAAAAAAATAAAGAAAATAAAAATCCCTCGCTAATTTATAACTCTATTCCCAATCAAGCGTTAATTCATCCGCCACGTCTTCTTCTACCCCTATATTTTCAAAGGCCTCTTTTCTGCACTCCCAGCACAGCCTCTGCTCATCTACTAAACCCCCAGCCATCTCAGCCATCTCCTCTCTTCCCACCCCTTTGGAAATCAAGTCATACCAAAGGTCAAATGTCGTTCCGCACTTTACACATTTAACCGGCAGCACACACTCTTGCATTTTCATACATCTATTATATCACTCGATTATATATATTATAATAGCATATAATATATCCTTTGCCTTCCAACAATACTTATATAGCCAGTCACTAAACAAAGACATGCCCTCATCTCCCAGTGGTTATAGCGTCTTTTTCAGACAACATTTCTTACCGATTAAGTAAATTAGAGTAAAATCAAAAAAAGTTATTATTAGTAAAACCAATCTGAATTATCATATGATAGATAATTATTTCTCTGCCCCTTCTACCTTTATCCAAAAGTCTTAATAAACGCATAAGAACCAACTGCTCCTAAAGCCACCATAGTAGCAATACCTAAAGTACTTCCAACTACTCCATATTTTGTCCTATGACTTCCTCTTACTAATGCCTCAGTATCCTCAGAAACTAACGGAGCATAAGCTCCACCATAAGTAAGAAACATATCAAAAACTAAATTAGGTACTATTACCAAAGTCTTTCCAAAATTAGCAGGTAAATCCATAATCCTACCTCTTGGTAATCAAGCTGACTCTGTCTTAACCAAACCAGTCAAACTAGACTGAGCATTTTCTGCAACTTCTCTATTTTGATTTTCATTCTGCGTCATAATTTATATTATAACTAACACTATTTAAATCTTTCTATTTGTTACTATTATACAGATACAACTATTCCACAAAAATCCCCGGCTTCCCCGGCTTCGCCTTTCCAGCTTTACCCTCTGGATCATATTTCTTCTTATCATTAACAGCAAACACAGAAACTGAAAGCCCTGTCCTTCTCCCCAATTCATCCTCATTATAATTCCCAATTTCATTTGGAATACAATACAAATAAACTTTCTTCACTTCTTTACCTTCAGAACTCCCAGTTCTGGAGGCACTGAGAGCTTTGCTCTCTCCGCCAGTCCTCTCCTTAACAATCTTCAATATATTCAAAATATCAGAAACTGTCTTCTCTCCTGCCTGCTCCGCCTTCTCAATATTCTCATCAATCTTCTTCTCATCAACCTTCGGCCAATCCTCTAACACAACAAAACCCTTGTTCCCCATCTTCTCCCATAATTCCTCTGAAATATGTGGACAAAATATACTTAACACTTTCACATAGCTCTCCAAATCTTTCTTCCCCACTTCGTCTGAAATAAATACATCTAACAATTCACGAATTTTAATTATAGCCAAATTATAATTAATATATTCCAAATCCTTCTCAATTCCCTTTAAAGCGTAATTAACTTTATGCTCAACTCTCTTGCTCGATTTCCCAGTCTTAACCTTATCAAAGTAATTAGTTAATTTATTCATAAATCTGGTGCCTCCCTCAATTCCCGTCTGGCTCCAATTATAATCTTTATCAGCCGCAGCATTTGAAACTAAAAACATTCTCAAAGCATCAATACCATACTTATTTCCAGCGTCTAAAGGATCAATTCCATTCCCAGCAGACTTCGACATAACCTTCCCATCTTCCCCATGAACCATTCCCTGATTAAACAATCTCTTAAACGGCTCATCAAATTTAACATACCCTAAATCTCTAAGAAATTTAGTAAAGAACCTAGCATAAATTAAATGCATAACTGCGTGCTCCGCTCCCCCAGTATAAAAATCAACAGGCATCCAATACTCTGCTTTCTTTTTATCAAATGGCTCTTTCTTATTCTGCGCATCCATATATCTCAAATAATACCACGAACTATCAAAGAAAGTATCCATTGTATCTGTCTCTCTCCTCCCTTTACCCCCACATTCTGGACATTTCGCCTCAACAAACTTCTTATTTGTCTCAAGAGGATTCCCCTTACCAAATTCAACTTTATCTGGTAGCACAACAGGCAATTCCTTCTCTGGCACTCCAATAATTCCACAATCATCACAATACACAACAGGTATTGGCGTTCCCCAATATCTCTGCCTTGATATTAACCAATCTCTCAATTTATAATTTATCGTCTTCCTTCCCAATGCCTTCCCCTTCAATGCAATCGCAATGTGTTCAATCGCTTCATCACTTTGCAATCCATCAAAAGAAGAAGAGTTTGATAATATTCCATAATCTGTAAAAGCCTCTTTCATCTTTCCACTTCCTTTCTTTCCATCTTTACTTACAACTTCTTTTATCTCCAATCCATACTTCTTCGCAAAATCAAAATCACGAGAATCATGCGCAGGAACAGCCATTACCATTCCACTTCCATAATCAGCAACAACAAAATTCCCAGCCCAAATTGGAATTTTCTCCCCAGTTAATGGATGTTTAGCATAAGCTCCAGTAAATACTCCTTCCTTATCCAATTTATCCATATCCTCTTGCTTTGTACTCTTAATCTTCTTCACAAAATTATCAACTTCTTTTTTCTGCTTATCAGAAACAATTTCCATTAATCTTGCATGATTAGCACTAATAACTAAAAATGTAACTCCAAACAATGTATCTGCTCTCGTCGTAAATACCGACCATTTCTTTCCATCAACTAAAAAGTCAATCTCCGTCCCCTCACTCTTTCCAATCCAATTCCTCTGCATTGATTTAATCCTTTCCGGCCAATCCAATTTCTCAATTCCAGAAAGAAGTTCATCTGCATACTCTGTCGTTTTCACAAACCACTGCTCCAATTGTTTTATTTTTACTTCTGTATCTGAATGTCTCCAACATCTTCCCGAAACAACCTGCTCATTAGCCAAAACACTATTGCACTTCTCGCACCAATTAACACTTGATTTTTTCCTATAAGCCAATCCCTTTTCAAGCATCTTCAAAAAGAAAAACTGATTCCACTTATAATATTCAGTATCGTGACTCCACAAAAGTCTGTTCCAATCATAACTTAATCCAAGAGCTTTCTGCTGTCTTATAAAATTCTTTATCGCATCTTCTGTAAATTTTTTCGGATGCAACTTTGATTTAATTGCCGCATTCTCCGCAGGCAATCCAAAAGAATCAAATCCCATCGGATGTAGAACATTATGTCCCTTCATCCTCATATATCGTGCAAGAATATCTCCAATTACATAATTAAAAGCATGCCCCATATGTAGCCCATTTGCAGAAGGGTATGGATACATTTCACAAACATAATATTTCTTCCCTCGGCCTTCCTTGACCTCATAAACTTTCTTCTCTTCCCATTTTTTCTGCCACTTGGTTTCAATCCGCGAAAAATTAATATCTAACATAGTTATCCCACAATAAGAATAAATTTAAACCTTTTTATCGGTGAAGACCTGATGCCTAAAAAGTCAAAAAAGAGAATTAAAGTAAAATTAGCAAAGGATATTATTTTTAACAAAAAAAGAGAATTATATTTAGTGAAGGAAGAATATCAGGAATACTGGAGCTTTGCTGGAGGACACCAAAAAAGATATGAATCTAAATGGATGTGCTCAGGAAGAGAAGTAGAAGAAGAAGTTGAGGGAATTAGAATTGATGCTTCAATACGATATGGAAAAAGAATAAAAGTTCCAGATACAGAAACCAGCGAGCCAAAATATATACAATATTATCTAATGAGAGCAGGTAGAATAAGAGGGCAAGGCGGTAATGAAGTTGAAAAGGGTATATGGGCAAATTATGACAAATTAAAAAGAATGTATGCAAACGAAGAACTATCAACAACAGTCACAACATTTTTAGATAACACAACTAAAGCAGAATTCTATAAATTATGCTCAATAATGAAAGGTTTAGAACCCCTCATCAATCCCGCTTAAAATTCCCTTCTTCCTCAACTGATAAGCTGCACCCTTGTTATACTGAAATATAATATCTCCCTTTTCATCATCATCTGGCCAGGGCTTTACAATAACAACATCTCTTGGTCTCAACCACATGCTTCTCTTGAATCTCCCCGGCACTCTGCAATTCCTTGTCTTTCCATCAATACATTTAACACTCATCCTGTTTCCCCCCAATCTCTGTTCAATAATTCCAATAAATTCTCCGTCTCTTGGCCTCCTCAATCTTATTGGAACATTCTCTCCCTCCGGTGTTTCAACAACAGGCGCATTTTCATCTACAACTTCCTCAAAGTCTCCGTACTTATCTTTATCATCATCCATACAATTCCTTAGAAATAGTCTCTTTTAAACTTTCTGCTATCAAAAAATAACTTTATAAAAAATAAAAACAAATATTTTTTCCAATTACTTCTTGTAGGGCTTCATCAGCTTAACTACACCTATAATTATAAAGATTATAGGCACAAGCCATGAAGTAATTCCCATGCTTATATCACCAAGCTGGGTAATTCCCACAACTGGAAGTATAAGCAATATACCCAGAAGCACGAAAAGCCAAGCATTTATTTTGCTATGCATTTTTTCACCTCCTTACATAATACCATATTCAACAACCCTTAAATATCTATCCTAAACCTACTTCAAACTTTTAGTTATTCCTTCTCCAAATAATCTTCCTTTTTCTTCTTATCTTTCTCCAAAGTCTTAATTTCCTTGTCATAATAACTAACTCTTTCCATATTGCCTTCCTCAACTGCCTGCTCCCTCTTCTCTAAATGAATATCTATCTGCTCCTGCAATGATTCGATACCCTTTTCAAGCCTCTTTTTTCTTTTCATCCTTCAATTTCCTAACCCCTTTTTGAAGAGAACTTAGCAATTTTTCAGCAGTCTCTATCTTAACACTTTCTTTCACCTTCTTATCATCCCTTATGTTAGTATATATCCTGTAAGCTTCCTCTCCTTCATCTTTTCCAATCTCTTTATAAATGTAATTAAGAAAATCCATTTTATAATATTTTTTTCTCTTTAATATCAAATTAGCAATAAAAATGCCTCTCAACCTAAGAATTAAAGAATAAATAACTCCTAAAGATTTCAATTCTTCCCCTTCATCTTTATCTAATTCTATAAGTTTCTTGTTGATTCTTATTATTCTCTCACATTCCTCAATAAATTCCTTAAAATAGGATTTCTTTATCTCTATACTTTTCAGTTCAGCAAGCAAAGAATCATTTATAATTGTCTTTGCTTCAAGCAGTCTTGGTAATATCAAAATAGGATTTTTTATAATACTTTTCCTGACACCTTCCAGTTTAACTATAGAAATGCTATATTTTCCAGATTTTATTTCCTTACTCGCACTCCTCGAAATAGCTATTACATCAATATCAGAATATTCGCCCTGTTCGCCCCTTGCATAGCTTCCAGTTAAATAAATCCCAATAATATCTTCAAGATATGGTTCTAAAATCTCCATAACCTCTTTTTTTATGTCCAAAGTTCTCTCTATCAAAACAACCTTCACCTGATTTCCCATCCATTCCCGTGGTAAAAGGACTCCTGCGCTGTTCCCCCATTTCCCAACACTTCTCACTATTTCCATGTTTAGACAATGTTTAAACATTATATAAAACTTCCTATTGTAAAGTTAGTTCTCACATAAAAATATAAATTCCAAATATCTATCCCTCACAATAAATCTTTAAGCATTTCTAAAAACAAAAAACAAATAAGTCAATCCGCAAAGAAATAAAACAACCCCTATCGAACTTGAATTTGTATTATTTAAACTTCCAATTACACTCCCTGTTATGCTTCCATTAATAAAAAACACTCCGGATAACAATAAAACTCCTGCAAAAGCCCTATGAACTAACCCTCTCCATCCATGAACTCTCCTTTTAGCAGCCTCATGACGATAAGCTTGAGCGTCTTCCCTCATCTTAGCAGCTTCACGACGATAAGCTCGAGCGTCTTCCCTCATCTCATTGGTATCAATCCCGAAAAATTTATCATATATGTGGCTTGCTTTAGTAAGATATCTTGCAGCTTGACGAGGATTATTCTGAGAGTATAATTCTGATGCCTTCTTGTAAAGGTTCACAGATTTATCCAAAAAATCTCTTGCACCATCTTCGCCTCTTGAAAGCATTTCTATACCTATTTCCTCAGCAACCCTTGCTTCCTGAGCCAAATTACTAGCTCTATAAAATCGACTATCACTTAAAGCCCGATAATTAGCATCCCTTGAATTTCTAAATTCCTTACGAGAAATTCTCCTCCTAGCTTTAGTTACCATAACTCACCATCTTCAAACTAATATTAATACAATTTATATATCTTGCTATTTTTATATCAAAATGATACAAGCACACTTCACAGGAGAGAAAATAATCTCCACATCAGCAGATGCTTTCTCACTATATGAAAAATCAAGATTTGGAGAAAAGAAAGAAAACAAAATAGAATACTCCTTCATAGAAGCGCTCTTCCTTTCAAGCCAAAACAAAGTTGAAATGTTAAGAAATAACAAACCATTCTCACACGAACAGCTCTTGAAAATAGGAAAAAGAAAAGACAAAAAGATAGAAACAAAACTAACTGTCTTCTCAGACTTAAGAAAAAAAGGATACATAGTTAAAACAGCCCTCAAATTTGGAGCAGATTTTAGAGTTTACAATAAAGGAATAAAACCTGGAGAAGACCATGCGAAATGGGTTTTATTCGTAACGAAAGAATCAGACTCATTCAACTGGCATGAATTCGCAGCCAAAAATAGAGTTGCCCACTCAACAAAAAAGAACCTCCTCATAGCAATAGTTGATGAAGAATCCGATGTCACTTACTACGAAGTTGCCTGGACAAAACCATAATTAGCCCATATTATAGTTAACCAAAACTTATTAATAAAAACACTATAACAAGCAATATTTAGTCTCTAATCAACATCAAAAAGTCTTTTCGTTTTATGTGAGAATTTTGGATGCTCAAGATAGCAATCTTAACATAACAATACCAACAGTCTTGTTCTTCACATTAATAATTTACCTCCTACAATAACATTAGCAATTTATTTCCCCCATCATCAATTACATGAGGCTTTGCCAAGACTTCAACTATTGTTGAAAGATCCGAGATGTCAATCTCGTAAGCGAATGTTAAAGATTTGCACATAAATCTTTATAACATATCATCCTCTAAACCAATTATGCATGACCTTGACAAGACAAGACAGACAAAAGAGAGGATTATTTCAACAATAAGATTCAAAGGTCCCTCTCTTCCTGTTCAACTCGCCCGCGCCTTAGCCATAGAGCCTATTTTTGCCTCAGCCTTTCTTTCAGAACTCAAAGCAGAAGAAAAACTTAAAGTAAGTGATATGAAAGTCGGCTCCTCCGCAATCTATTATCTAGCAGGACAGGAAGACAAGTTAGAAAATTATGTCCAATACCTTAATCAAAGAGAAAAAGAAGCTTTCAATCTCCTAAAAAAAGAAAAAATTCTCGAAGATGAGTCCCAAACACCTGTAATCCGTGTAGCTCTAAGAGCGATAAAGGATTTTGCAATTCCAATCAGAGTAAGGCAAAATGAGAAAATAAAAACCTTCTGGAAATACTACATGATTCCAGATACAGAATTATCACCTCTAATTCAGTCTTACTTAAATCCCCAATTAGCTATTCCTCTAAAAGAAGAAGAAAAAATAATAGAACATCCTAAAATAGCAGAAGAGAAACCAAAAGAAATACTTGCACAAACAAAACAGCAAGTAATTACAAGACAAGAAAAAGTAGAAGAAGAGATAGAAGAAGGGCAAATAGAAGAGAAGTTAGAAAAAGAAATTCCAAAGAAAAAATTAAAGATAGAAAAAACAAAAAAGCAGAAAGAGTTCCCCTTCCCAAAAGACCTTAAAGAATATCTTGAAGCTAAAGATATTGAGCTCTTGGAAATAATAGAAGAAAAAAATAAAGAAATGACTGCAAAGATAAGAATTGACACTCTCTTCGGAAAACAAGTCTATTACATGATAGCAAAAGAAAAAAAGAAAATTACACAGGATGATTTAACAATTGCTCTCCAAAAAGCCCAAGCAGAAAAAATGCCGGCTTTATTCCTCTCCCCTGGAGAGCTAGACAAAAAAGCTCTTCCTCATCTGAAAGACTGGAACAATTTAATTAAGTTTGAAAGAATTAAACTTTAACAGCCCTTAAAAATCGCCAAGATCATTCATTAATAAAGAAGTTATTAATAAAAAGTAATGCCTATCATAACTTATCTTATACACATAATTATCTGGATTTATAATAATAAATTTCTAATATCAAAAAGTCATTTTCGTTTGTGTGAGGACTTTTGGATGCTCAAGACACTACCACATCCTGAAGGATGTGGTTTTCTGTCAAGTGTCTTGACATAATAAGAGATTTTACAAAATGGCTGCAGAGAGAATTGAACTCTCGACCCCCGCCTCATGAGAGCGGTGCTCTACCACTGAGCTACGCAGCCAACTTTACAAAAAGAGAGAGGTTTTTAAAGGTTATTTAATATTTTAGAATATAAAAAGATGGCGATAGAAAATATAGTAAACACAACAACAGATTTGCAGATTGCAACACTAGTGTCCCAACTTGGAAAATTAGGCCTCTGGATTCAGGGAATAGGACTATTCATAATAACATACATTATATTCCAGATAGTTATAGCGATTAACAACAGAATAAAAAGAAAAACTCTTTACAGAATAGAAGAAAGATTAGGAAGAGTCGAAAAAAAGATAGATAAAATTCTTAGTAAACATAAAAAATAACCTAATTAAGTATAATAATCATATTAATGAAATAAGTATTCAATATAATTACCAGGTTTCTACATTAACATAATTTTCTTCAATAAATAATTTAAGCATCTATAAAAATCTAATAACTATCTCTATCATCCCTTCTTACCATTTCTTCCTCTGTTGGTTTCTGTCTTATCTTTCTTGGTTGCAATTCCGCTCTTTTCAATCTTGCCACATAGCCAGCTATCTTATTCCTTATTTTCTTTGAAGGCATCGTGCGTCCCAAGATTCTCTTATTATGCTCAAAAGTCGTATCAAAATCTATTGATTCCTTCATAAGATTTTCAGCTGTTCTCTTTACCATCGTCTGTTTTATTCTTCCCATCCTGCTGTCTAAGAAAAAAGGTATTTAAAGCTTATTGTTTAGATATTTCAATGCAGGAAAATGACGCTTTAATAGGAGTTTATAACGCAAAAGGAGAGATTATAGGGCAAAAATCAAGAAAAGAAATAGATAAAAAGAAAGATATCCTTAAGACAGCAAATATAATTCTATTTAACCACTCTAATGATATATTCATGATAAAAGCCGCAGATTCCCTCTGGAAAGATAAATGGGGTGGCTCATGCGCAGGACTTGTAAGAAAAAATGAAAGTGTAGAAGAAGCAGCCACAAGAACTTTACAAAGAGAACTCGGAATCAAAGTAAAAATTAATCTTATAGGAGAAGAATACTGCGATTTCGGCGATGCAAAGAGAATATTCGCAGTTTTCGTCGGAAGAGTCAGCGAAGACCAGTTATCGCCAAATAAGGAAGACTTCAAAGAATGGAGCTGGAACAGCTTTAGAAAAGCGCATGAAATGTCCCAGAAAGATGAATGCATGCCCACTTTCAAAAAAGCTTTAGAAATGATGAATATAAAAATTTAGATTTAACGCAGTAAACCTTATTAATCCATATTTACTATATAAAATATGAAAAAGAGCGTTCCAAAGAAGTATCCAATTAAAAAAACAAAAATAACAAGCAGCATTCTAACTGCACTGGATATTATCTTAGCCATTCTAATAATAACAACTTCTTACACTCTGGTCAAAACCCAGTTAGGAAAAGCATCAATAATTTTTGGTTTCATAATGCTGGCTCTAACCACATCACTAAAGATAGCCAAAAAGTTTTAAACAATCTCTTTAATTCCATCTCCTTCCTTTCTTGGTATAATATGCAAATGCGCGTGTTTAACAACCTGCCCAGCAGACTCAAAATTATTCATTACTAAATTGAAACCTTCTCCTTTTCCTTCTTCCAAAAGCCCAGAAGCAACTTCTTTTATAAATTCAAGTAACTCATCTCCCAATTCATTAGGAATATCAAGTAAAGTAATATAATGTCCTTTAGAAACAATAAGTGTATGCCCATCAGCCTTTGGATGCGCATCAAGAAATGCAATAAATCCTTCGCTCTCGCCTACAATCTCTGCCTTAATCTCTCCCTTAACAATCTTGCAAAATATACAATCTTTATCCTGTTTCATATTAAAATATCTAAATTAATTGTATTTATATTTTCTTATTAAATCAAGACTTCTTAGATTTCTTGGTAAAATCATAAACATGCAAAGTATATCCATCAACTTGCCTAATTTCAGAAGGCTTCATTCTTTCTTTTATTGCTCTTTCCCAATATTTCTCTCCCTCGCCACCAATACCGCTCAAAAGAGTAACATCAGGATGTGCTCTGGCAAAATCTATATGCGCCTTAAAAACATTCTCCAAGTCAGCAATAACAGCTTTCCTATTTTTACCATCAGCGACCTGATCAAAATCACACAAGGACCCTATAAAGCGCCCATCATCTTTATATAAAACAGCATTCAAAACAACCATAATTAGCCAACAGAATCCAAATATTTAAATTATATTATTTTACAATATTAAATCAGTAAAAACTCTCTCTTAAAACCTGCCTGTTAACCTCTTCCTTCTTGAAATTAATTCCGAAAACTGTACTCAAAAAACTTCTTCTCTCCCTAACTCCCACCAAAGCGCCAGCCAGTTTACTTATCTCCTTAGAAAACGCGGTTCTCTTATTATAAATAGAAGTTGGTATCCTCATAAATAAAGCTCCAACATTATTCCCATCATCTGGAATCTTCGCAACAACAGGAACTCCCGTGGCCCTCTCTATCTCTTTCAAATTCAATTCATATCTCGGCTCTCTAATTTTATTCACAATAATCCCGTCTATTGGCTTTCCTCTCTGTTTTGCAAGCAGAGCAGCACTCATTGTACAAGATAAAGTCGGATAATCGGGCGTTGTAACAACAAATAAGCTGTCAGAAGCAAGCATAGTACTCAAAACCTCATCATTCATTGAAGGGGAAGAATCAATTATAATATAATCATAATCATCTTTAACACTCCTTATTCTATCTTTCAATTTCAAAGGATTATAGCTCTTAGAATAATTATAAGCTCCAGGGACAACATCAACTCCAAAACGATTATGAATTGCTCCAATCATCCTTGCCTTTCCTCCCAAAACATCATGTATAGTTTTTACCGGCTCAACAATATCCATATGTAAACCTAAATTCGGAGCAGAATAATTCCCATCAATCAACAGAACTTTTTTCCCATAATGATTCTTCAAATCAGCAGCCAGCGACGCAGAAATAGTAGTTTTCCCCACACCCCCTTTTATGGCAATTATGCCAATTGTTCTAGCCATAAAATAAAAAACCAAAATCAGTTTTTAATTGTTTCTAATTGGTCCAATAGACTCAGCAATTTTTCTTTCCTCAAGAACAACTCTTTCCAAAGCTTTCTTTCCTCCAGCTATTGCCCAAGCTATCCATATTCCATCACTTCTCGCATCATCAATAGTCCATCTATGATTTCTATAATCATCTCCAAGTGCAACAAGTTTCAAAGCCCCTCTCGCACTTAATCCTTTTTTAACACTATCAACAAGCATATAAGTTAAATGAGGAACAGTAACTAAGGTAGTAGAAGCGATAGCAAGATTAACATAAGGAATTACTTCATTATAGTCCATAAAATATCTAATTATTATATATTAATAAATTTAAGTGGACCAAGCGAGAATCGGACTCACATCTCTCGACTGCCAGCCGAGCGGATTACCACTATCCTATTGGCCCTTTCAAACTAACAATCTAAATATCTTATAAACTTATCTTGGCTATTTTAAAGGAGGTTGAGCCTCAAGGAACCTTGGTTCCTTAGGATGGACTCATCGGGAATCGAACCCGAATCTCATCGACGCGAACGACGTATATTACCATTATACTATAAGCCCTTTAATCTACCTCTTCTTAATAGATTAAAAATCTTGTGAAAATATCAAAAAGAAATAAAAGAAGTCAAAGCAAGAATCAAAGCAATTCCCAAAGCCATCGCAACAACGCTCTTCCAAGAATCATGTTCCCTAGTTTCAGGAAGCAGACTAGAAGCACCTATAAACAAAAATTCACCTACAAAAATAGCAAGAACAAATGCAAGAGCTTTTTCAGGAATTACAACAGCAAAAGTAACCAATATTCCAAAGACGGGAGCAAGCGCATCCATAATCAAAAATATTATAGCTTTAGAAATCTTATGTTTATTCTTAAGCATCAATGTAACAGTATTAATTCCATCCGTAAAGTCATGAAATATAACTGCAAAAGCAACAACTACTCCGATTGCAGAACTTACATGAAACGCTGCACCAATAGCAATACCATCAAGAAAACTATGCAAAACTAAACTGCCGGCGCCTATTGGACCCATAATATGTCCATGTTCATCTCCATGAATTTCATGCGTAGCAAAAAATCTCTCAATCAAGCTATAAACAAAAAAAGAAAGAACAACCGTAATAAATATATAACGGGATGAAATCCCTATTCCATTAGAAATCTCCAAACTCTCTGGTAATAAATCAAGAAAAGAAACAGCAACCAAGCTCCCAGCAGCAAAAGCAAAAAAGTAAGGCAAAGCTTTCCTAAATCTTACAATAACAATCCCTCCTATCAAAGTAGAGAGAAAAGCTGCAAGAGCAAACATTAGAATAAACAAATCCATAACCTAAATAAATTCAAGGCATATTTAAATCTTTCTTATAAAGTAATATACATAAAACTTATATACTATAAGAGTATACGATTAACATGAAAATAGTGAAAATCACAAGGTCTGGCTTTGAATGTGAACGCTGCACTCATCAATGGATACCCCATAAAGAAAGAGACAAACCAAAAGTCTGCCCAGACTGCAAATCTCCCTACTGGGACACGCCGAAGAGAAAATAATTAATATTTATGCCAAAAAACAATCTGTTCTAGATATAATTCTTGTTTTTCAGCATTATAAGAAAAAATTATTCTTAATTTACCGATCCACAATCTAGAACTTCCTTTAAAATCGTAGTGTAAGTGTTTATACCTCTCTGGGTTTTCAGCAACTTCTTCCACTTTCTTTCTTATTCTATTCTGAAAATTAGCATCCAACTTTTTAAAATCCCTATCGAACTCTTTAGTAGGTAGAATTTTATAACTCATTCCAATTAGAGAACTCTCTCTTTTTAATCTGCTCTTTAGCCCTCTTATGAGCTTCCATAACTTCAGTATTACTCATTAATTCTATAGATTCTATTCTATCCTCAAGCTCACTAACCAATTTAGCAATTTCACTTATTGCTCTCTTATCAATAGTTATTGTTTCCATGTTTATGCAATAAAAAGAAGCTATTTATATTTTTCCAATTTATTTACTCAATCCCTTCGTATTATACATTCTTATAACAATAAAATACACAAACGCTCCAACAAAGTTAGCCAATACAACAATCAACAGCCATACAATCTTTTCAATATCGCTTCTGAATGTTCTCTTAGCCACATCTACAATCATCCATATCCAAAATATAAGAAACAATAGCTTAATGATTCCTAAAACCCCGACAAATAAAGCAGTAAAAGGCCAGAAAAAATAATTATCAAACATCATATATAAATAAGTAAAAACTCCTATTTAAAGATGCGTAAATAGCACCAGAATTATCAGTTAATTAAAAAGTGATTAATCTCAATAAAAATAAAATCCATTAACCCATATTAACTCTGATTTATTTATTAATAACCTCTCTCGATGCCTATGGTAACGGCTATCCCTCTTCCGGTCTCTCGATGCCTATGCGTAATGGCTAATAATACTGCTATTTTCTCTTCCCCTTCTTATCATCTGCCTTCACAACAAAATAATATATCAAAGCCCCTATAATACCTGTAAATATCAATACCAAAATCCACACCACTTTCTCAATATCTTTCTTAAAGTTCCTTTTAGCACAATCAACAATCATCCATATCCAGAAAGCAAACACTGCAAAAATTCCCAAGCCCAATAAAACCCCAATTCCATTAACCATAAAAAATATAATTAAATTCACTATTTAAATCTTAACTCAAATGCTAATTATTTTTTCCATATAATATCTCATCAACCTGCTCGCTTATCCTATCCTTTCCTCTGCCAATCCTTATAGGCTTAATCTTCAAAAAATTCTTTGGATTAGATATTACCTTCCTATTATCTTTTTCTTATTCATTAATAAATTATATAATTATTATTTAACTCTTGTCTCAACAATCTTCCCAGCATCCTCAAAAGCAATTTCATCTTTTAACAATTTAGCAAGTGTCTCCTTCAACTTTTTAATTTCAACTCTAATTTGCTTCGTTGTGTCCCTCTCACGAATTGTAACAGCCTTATCTTTCAAAGAATCTCCATCAACAGTAATACAATAAGGAGTTCCAATCTCATCCTGTCTCGCATATCTTCTTCCAATACTTCCACTTTTATCAAAAACAATATTAAACTCTTCTTTCAAATCTTTAAACAATTCACGTGACAAATCAAATATCTCTCCTTTAGAAATCAATGGAAATAATCCTGCTTTGTATGGAGCCAATTTAGGAGACAAATGTAAAACCGTATTCTCCCTCTCTTTACTTTCCTCATAAGCATCTAACATAAAAACAATAAATGCTCTTCCCACTCCTAGTGACGGCTCACACACAACTTCTGGTAACACGCGCCCAAGTTCTGCATCAACTATTTCTAAATTCTTCCCACTATGTTTTGAATGTTGTCCCAAATCCCAAGTCCCTCTATTAGCAAATCCTTGCAGTTCTCTCCATCCCATAGGAAATTTATATTCTAAATCCCAAGTATCTATAGCATAATGACTTCTCTCCTCAGAAGTATGCTGTCTAGCTCTAAAATTCAAAGGATTTGCCCCCAACATAATAAACCATCTCATCTCTTCAGCCATCCAATAAGCGTGCCAATCAGTTTTTATTATTCCCTTTTTGAAAGCATTATAAATTTCCATTTTCTCTCCGGAAACTTCCTCTTGTGGTTCCCGAAGTTTACGGGACAGAGAATTTTTGTTCTCTGTGCCTTCTTTGCCCTCCTTCTGAGTCTTCTCATCAAAAATTACAATTTCAATTCCTTTTATCTCATCAATGTAAGGACATTTCTGTCCAGGAGCTATAAAATATTCAATTTCCATTTGCTCAAATTCACGAGCCCTAAATAAAAACTCACGAGGAGAAATCTCATTTCTGAATGCCTTCCCAACTTGTGCAATACCGCATGGCAACCTAAGTCTTGCATTCTCCCACACCTCTTTGAAATCAGCAAAAATTAATTGTGCAGTCTCAGGTCGTAAGTAAGCTTTTACACTATCAGCCACAACCGGACCAACTTGAGTAGTAAACATCGGATTGAACTCTCCCTTAATCTCATAATCCTTATTATTCTCATATTTTGAAAGTTCGTGCTTATCAACTTTAAATTTCTCCTTTATTTTTTTATTATAAACTGCATAATCAACAAAACTAGCAACATGCCCAGATGCTTCCCATATTTTAGGATTAGTAACTATTGCTCCATCAATACCTACAATGTCCTCTCTCCTCTGAACATGAAACTTCCACCACTCCTTCTTTATATTATTCAATATCTCAACTCCTGCTGGTCCAAAATCCCAGAATCCAGCAAGCCCCCCATACAACTCTCCAGAAGGATAAACAAACCCCTTTCTCTTGCAGTATGTAGCTAAATCATCAATTGAAATCTCCGTCTTATTATTTTTCATTCTTATCTCTCTCACTTTTTCTCCTTTTAATTCTTTTCCTCTGTCTTTCTTTTCTAATTTTCCTCCATTCATTTCAACCTCACTCATCTTCCTTTCCGCTTCCTTCCTCGTCTTCCCCAAATAAGCAATTGTCTTAGCAATAACCTTTCCCCCTTCTCTCCTGCTTTCCCGAAGATAATAATATTCCTTATTTCCAATCTTCTTTTTGACAATAAACATATCTTACCCACTACACAATTATATTTAAACCTTTCCTAACCACTACACATAAATACCTTACCCACTACATAATTAAACAAAATTACTTCAATAATAACCTTCCCTCAAAATCAACTTAACACTCAACTCCTTTCTCCATAAAACCAAAAATCAATTAATTAAAAATAAATAAACCAGATTTACTTCTGAATCCCGCCCATTCTACAAACAGTTATTCCACAGATAGGGCACTTTCCCTTTGCTATCTTCGTACCTCTCTTTGTCTTGGTCTCCTTTGGATTCTGTATCTCAACCATTTTCTTGTCCTTAACGCAATATCCTTGTGTAGCCATTTTTACCTCCTTATCTCTTTCAAGATTCTTTTGAATCTCAAAAAGCTTTAGTTTTTTCCCTTTATAAATATATAGAAGTAGCTAAAAACAATTTTCTACAATTAAAGAATTATTTTTTAGTATCTCTAATTTATTTTTAAGATAGTAAAATATATATAGTAATCATACGTATAAACACGTATGAACAGAAAAAAACTTACTCTTACAATTGATAAAGAAATCTTGATAGAATATAAGGAACATGCAAAAAGAGAAGGAATAAACATTTCAAGAAGAGTTGAGAAATTCATGAAAAAAGACATGAAGAAGGAAATATGAATTTTGATAAATCACTTATAGAATTCAGCAGACATGATAAAAACAGACAAATAACCCTTCCCAATAATATTACGCCAGAACTATCAGAACTTACTGGAATAATGATTGGTGATGGCAATATTTACATGAAAAATCAAAGATACGAAATAGCAATAGTTGGAGATGCAAAAGAAGATTTAACTTATCACAAACAGCATATCAAGAATATATTCAAAAAGTGCTTTAATATAGAGCCGATAGTAAAAATAAGACATTTCAAAGATGGAAGAAAATGCATAGCCTCAAAAATAGAATCAAAAGCATTGTGTTTATTTTTTACAAACTGTTTAAATTTGCCTAACGGAAAGAAAAAGAATATAAGAATATCAGACCATATTGTGCAAAATGATAAAAATATTATTCATAAATTTCTTAGGGGAATAGCAGACACAGATTTTTCTATCCGTTTTAAAACCAGACAAGGCAAGAAAAATTATTACCCTCTGATTATAGGACAGTTCTCAGATGAATTACTTGTTCAATATTTGAAAGCATTACTAGCAAAAATAGACATTCATAGCCATATTGAAAAAACAAAAAGCAAAATTAAAGGAAGAGATAATATTTATCTTGGCTATCGAATAGTCATTACAGGCATTAAAAACTTTAATAAATGGATGATTGAAATTGGATTTGCAAATGAAAGACATCTAACAAAATACAAAGTATGGAAAAAGACTGGTTATTGCCCTCCGTACACTAATATAGAAAAAAGAAAAACAATATTAGATAAAGCGGAGGATGGGAATTGAACCCATGAAGATATTCGGGTTGCAGCCGAACGCGTTAACCACTTCGCCACCTCCGCATGAGGCATTATTTTTCCGAATGCGGGGTACTAGGATATAAATCCTTCCACCTCCGCATGAGGTATCTCTGCGGATGGTACTGGGAATTTCCTGTTCCCTCAACCTCCGCACTTTCTGGACTGCAAAAACAACAAGATAAAGTTATATAAATCTTACATTTTTAAAAATTGTATGGTATTTTCTAAAAGAGAGATATTTACATCATGGGTTATAACTATTTTCTTGGCTGTTTTAATTTTTTATGTTTCTTCTTTAAGTTTTGCTCCTTCTTCCAGTTCTAATACTGGCTATAAGGCAATAGTGTATCATATGACTATTTTCTTTTTTCTTGCTTTTTTTCTTTCTGTTTCTCTTACTAAAGGGAAGAATTCCAAGTTAATAATTCTTTCAATGGTTATATGTTTGATATATGCTTTTCTTGATGAATTTCATCAGTCATTTGTTCCGGGAAGAAATTCTTCTTTGGGAGATGTTTTTATAGATGGTGTAGGTATAATAATATCTTCTGTGATAATTGCGATTAAGATTAACGACCCTGACAGGATTCCTGAAGGTTCGTGAGAACCGAAGGGACAGAGAATTGCTCTTGAGATTTGCAATTCTCTGGATGTTCAAATCCTTTTCCACGCCACAACTCGCGAAGCCTCATGGGTGATAGGCTATTGTAGTTTCTTTGATGCGTACAACTTTCTTTTCTAAAGAAAGTAGTACTAACGACCCTGACAGGATTTGAACCTGCGACCTACTGCTTACTTTCTCTTAAGAGCTAGAAGGCAGCCGCTCTATCCAGGCTGAGCTACAGGGTCTTAATTAAAAAACCAAAAGAACGTTTTTAAACGTTCCTCTTTATGACCAAAAAGTCTTTTCTTTTTGTGCCAGACTTCTGGATGCATGAGAAATCTTTTATGAATTTCTCTGCACAGAGAATTGCAAATCCATAGAGCAATTCTCTTGTGCTCAAGATTGCATTCTGTAGCAGCAATCTAGAGATAATAAGTCTATTTATCTTCCCCTCGGCTTCCACTCATACCATATCAATTTTTATAAGCTCCCTTCTCAGCCTCAAAAACCCTCTTCGAGAATTCCAAAAGGCACAAAAGATTCGCTATATACATTAAATAAAGAATAAATTTCAGAATCTTCTGTCATCCAGCTCTTATCCTTTCTATCACACAAAGCAATTATATTCCCATTTTCTTTTTTAATAATTATTATAATATCCTTCATAAAGGAATAAATCTCATTCAATGAAACACCATATGCAAAGATAGTCGATAAAGAGTCAATAACTATCAGTTTATATCCTTGTTTAACTGCCATGTTAATATTAATAGAGATTTTATCCAGCTCCTTAGGAGAATTCACAAAAACACATTTCTTATTATTTTGTGGTTTCATAAAAGTAGAAGTTATGCCATCAATAAAAAAGAACTCAACTTCATTAAAATCGCCTGCATCCTTTAATGCGTCAATTAAAGAGCCACATGTTTTATTAAGCGCGACATAGCAAACTTTCTTAATCTTCTCCTTCTCTATAAAGTCAAGGACTTTTTCAAAAGAATTGTCATATTTTGAAATAAAAACCAGTTTCGCATTCATTTTAACTATTGATTATGAAAATTTTTATCTTTCATGCATTTTTCTTCTCCTTTCATTTTTTACTTTTTCTTCTCTTCCTGTTGCCTTTTCTTCTCTTCCTGTTACTACCTCTTCTCTTCCTGTTGCCTTTTCTTCTCTTCCTGTTACTACCTCTTCTCTTCCTGTTGCCTTTTCTTCTCTTCCTGTTAC
>OBEQ010401074.1_pt1 | contig 22505 bp, 9 predicted proteins | sample 1670901 | NCBI WGS metagenome assembly OBEQ01 (sample SAMEA104232315, study PRJEB22302) | groundwater metagenome | biome: forest; feature: aquifer; material: groundwater | place: USA | collected 2011-08-07 | depth 5.4 m
GGTGTCGATATCGGGCTGCGCGATGCTGACACCCTGCTCTTTGGAACTGCAACCGACCTGGAAATCCCGCGACCCGTAGAAATGGGGATGGGCCGTGAATCCGTTATCCGAGGTGTCGGGAAAGTCCCGCACTTTCCCCTTCAGGACTAGTTCGTCAGGAGATGTGGACTGTCCGAAGCACGGAACCAAAATTAAAACCAGGAGAAGGGCACCTACCCTCCGTGATATTTTGAGCTTTCCAACGCGCATACGTTCTCCCCTCAGCTGGCGCGTACGCGCACCATCTTCGAATGCACCACAATGAATTCGTTACGCACACGTCACGGAAGGGAATGGGCGCAGAGCGGCAGCAGCAGCCAGTTCAAGTACTGGTGCCGGCCCATACGCGCATGATGATTTGGAATCCCCTCGTAACCGCAGCCTTAACAGGTAAGGCTGGAACATAATGTATCGCTTTGGAGACGTCCCGACACGAGAAATCTTGATCGCCATTTGCATCAATGCTGCATTGCCCCAAATGCCACAAATAATCACGCTCGCAAGTTGTCAACCCCACTCCACTTAATCAATGCGCGCGCCGTCCGGCACCGTTGTATCGCGCTCGGTCCGGAAGCGCGAACAACAGCGTGCCGAACGGGAAGCTGCCGATTTCGCCGGGCAGCGAGGTCACGCTAGACGGCTTTCCGCCAGAAGGCCACGTCCTAATTGCAATACGCGTCGTTGTCGTCTCATGTCCAGTGGCCCATTCGATGGCCACGGCGAGCTGGTTCTGATACTCCGGCCGGGACCAAGTGCGCATGTCGTGCCCGGAAGCGGTGTAATACACGCGGCCCTTTCCCTGCGCGCGCACCCAAGTCCAGGGCATGGGCGTTCCGCCGGCCACCGGTTTTTCCGCCAAGATGGTCCGGTCCGAAGTAGTTGCTTTCATCACATAGGTCTCATCCCATGAATCAAAAGTTTGCACGCCCTTCATGGCGGGATGATTGGGCTGCAGGATGTGCGTGCGGAACACGGCGGTATCGTGGGTCACGAAGCGCCCACCGAACAAAGTGTCGAAGCGTGGATCATTGACCGCCATGATGATGCCGCAGTGCACGCCGATGAAGCCCTTGCCGCCGTTGACGAACGCCAGGATGGCATCGCTGGGCCCGGGCGGAAGCGCGTCGAGATTGTTGTACACGAAAATGGCGTCGTAGCCGGAGAGGTGCGCCGTCGCGATGTCGGCGAGGTTCTCGGTGTAGTCCAGTTGAATCCCGCGCGCGGCGAAATACGGCGCCAACACCTTGTCCAATGCTGACGGAGTATGGTGCCCCTGATCGCCCAAGAACAGGACCCGGATGTCCGCGGAGGCGGAGAGCGAAAAAAGAAAAATGGTCGCGACATAAATTACGAAACGAATCTTGAGTGTCTTCGGCATGATTCCCCCTGCTGAGGAAGTTACCGGCAAGGGGAAGAAAAAGGCCTGCGATTGTGGCCGCGTTAGAGACGGAAAGCGGCAAAGCTGCGATTGTGGCCACGCTTGAGGGGGAAAGCGGCATGGCCGCGATTGTGTCCACACATGAGGCGGAAATCGACGGGAAAGAATTCCCGGTGGCGCGAACCACCAAGACTGAAGCCCTTGTCCACGCTGTGGGCGCTACCCTTGACCGCGATGTGTGTCCCGTTCTGGTTTGATTTGGAGGAAACGATTTGTGAAGATGCAGCTACTCTCGCCACGCGGCTCACGCGCCCTGAGTATAGGAGGTTCCTCAGGATCACATCCATGCTCAGATCGCCTTGGACCATTCGGGCGGACCATTTCATGGCCGCCTGCCCTTCGCCTTCTTCCGCTTGAGGGTTGACGCCGGCGATGCGTATTACCTCGACTTCGCCTGCGTCCTGTTGCACAACATCAAGCAGGGGAGGGATTGGGATCCAGCGCGACCGATGGGGTACGCCTATCCGGGGCTACAGACCAAGGTGGGCACGGTGTGTTTCCTGCGCGGCCATTCCATCGGCAACTGGCTCCAATGGGTAACCGTGGGGTTGCTGGTGCCCATGTCCCAGCTCGAGGATCTGTTCGGAGATCCGGACATCGATCGCTAAGCCGCCCAAGGTATCGAGAAACTCCGGGCCAAGGACGCGGTCTATGCGGCCACCCGTGACTACAGGCCCGGATCGGATCTCATCCGCCGTTCCCGCTCGAGGGGCCGGGCCTTCCCTGCGTTTTTTCCCCGGCCATGACGCCCTAGGGCGCATTCGCGTGCATTTTCATTCCTTGTTGATCCTGCCCTGATCGCCGTGCGGCGGAAACCCGGCGGCTCCAACGCTGTCATCGCCCTCATGGCCCAAGAAGCCCTTACCGTCCTGGGCATGAAGGCAACCTCGGTGGGCGCATAGCTACTTTGAGAAAGGGGATGGCTCAAGGGTATGATTCGTCCTTTCCTCGAATGACAAAACCTTCGAATGCCGACCTTGAAGTTTCAAAATCGATGCCGGTGCTGCCTTGACCCACGACACGCCCGGCTAAGTTGTATCGAAGGAAAAGGCCGTAGTTCATTGGGGACTTGGTCTGCAATGTAAACGTGCGTTGTTCGTGAACTGCGGAACTTGCCCCTTTGTATGTGGCGGAAAGCGACACGTTTCCCGAAGGCATAATGAAGGTGGTCGCAGCGGTGTTGATGTTGGAAAGGTTCCCCTGAACAGAAGTCATCACCCACTTGTCGAAGATCTTCCCCGGGGGCGGCATACGGGCCGCGATGCTGACCAAGCTTCCCGGAAGGTATTGACCGCTCCCTGATCCCCCATCAATCGCAACATTGAAATCGACCGAATTCACCCAATTCCAATGTCGGATATAATCGACTTCAAATAAAATCGGGAACTGGGTTCCGGTGGGATCTCCCCCTGTCGCTCCGATGGCCAAGTTCAATCGCATGTTATGGGGTTGACGAAAAGGATTGATGCCGTTCGGCCCGGTCCCGTCCGCCATGGATACCGAATAATGATTCACCAGGTTTCCGTCCAAGGAGAGATCGATGCGGGTCGAATCCCATTCCATGATCCAGGAATGGAATTGGGAACTCCATTCCGCGCCACCCAGGCTGTTGGTTGATAGTCTGGGACTAGTCCATCTCTGGGCTCCATCCATCACATTGAAGAGCACCTGATCCGTGTAATACTCCAACATATCGATTTCGCCGCCCGCTGGCCAACCGCCGGAGACGCCAGTCGTCCACCACGCCGGCCAACTTCCTTTCCGAGCATCGATCCGCGCGCGCATCTCGAATCGCCCGTATTTCCAAGACTTCAATCCTATTGAACTGATTGCGGCGGAGGTGTACTGATTCCCGCTTCCCACTCTTTTGCCTTCCAAGATGAGCAGGCCGTTCTGGCAATAGCCATTGGCTTCATCGAGCTGGGCACCCCGGACCATGGACGTTCCTCCATCCCATTTCCAGGTATCGGCGATGATCGGAGAGCCGGTTCGATCGAATTCGTCGCTCCAATCGTATTGCCACCCTCCTGTCTCGGCCCATGCGGAAGGTAAAACGATAACGAAATGAATGAAAAAAAAGAACGACTTTACACACGGCATATTCCCCCCTTACAAACTCGCGCTGACACCTCCACCCGGAATTTATCATTACGGCCCTAGTTTTGCGTGCAGAATTTTGAGCGCTTCTTCATGGTCGAATTCTATACAACCCATCCGAGGCGCCCAGCATGGGGATGGTGAAGATGAAGAAGGCATCGCCGATTTCCAAGGTGAGGGGCGAGGTGATCCGCATCAGGCCGCCGGTACCGATGTCCTTGATCCCCTTCACGAAATCATCGGAGTTGTAATTGACGTCGATGTACGCTTTTGGGGGTGGCCATCGCCCGCGATTGCCCGGCTTGGATCAGGCGTTTGATGTTCTCGGCCGAATTCCGGAAATCGATGCGGCGCAGGTAATTCTTCATGGGCCGGAAGCCCAAAAGGGCCAGGAGCCCGAGCAGGACGACGGCGACGCTGACTTCGAGGATGGTGAACCCGCTGCGGTGGCTGCGGAAATCCATAGAGACCTGTTGCAGTATCCTTCCTGGGGAAAACTCCTTACTACAAATCTTCTTCGGAGAAGGTAAGATGGATTTTAGGGACGCCTGACCGGAATGCACTGAAAGCGTGCTTATCAGCGTTATCAACGAAATATTTGCCCGCGAGGATCTTACGCAATCCACGGCATCATGGCCGGCTTCGGGAAATCGCCCTCTCAGTTCTCGTTGAAACTGGGAATTTGAGGTGTAGACCCGGCAGGTCTATGTTTCTTGGTTTCCAGGTTCGGATTTTTTTGCAGGGCAGGTCCGTCCAGGGGTAGCCTTTCCTTATGGGGAAGCAGAACCGACATCTTTGACTATGGCCTCCCGATCCACAGGATAAGCATTGGATACCCGGCTGGACCCTGAGCAGTCCGCCCACTGCCTTGAGGTCCCCCGCCGACCTCAAGGCAGTGGGCCGAGGGGAAGATCTCCGGCGGGATTACTCCCGCCGGCTCAGGTCGGAGGCATAGCGGCAGCTAGGCGCTTTTTCTGCATATCGGGAGTATTCCATAAAAGACCATGAAAAATGGTATAGCGAGAAGGAGATGGCCGCAAAGGTGAGGATGTTCCACTCGGGGACTGCCTGTTTGTGATTGGCCTGGTATTGCCCCACGTAGATTTCAGCGGGCACGTCCGCCAGGGCCACGGCCAACCCGAAATAGGCATGCGTATGGCTAGCTCGCCGATGCGCGTGGGCCTCTGCGCATTTGCACCAATAGAAACGCCGTTCCTCCGCGAGGTTGCTGTCGAGATGGAGTTGGACGGCGGCCAGAGGGGTAAGCGGAACCGAGGGTGCAATGGACGCTGGTTCCGTTCTCGCCGCGACGATGTTCAGAATCAGCGCGATCCAAAGCCGTGAGGCGATTGGCTGCGCGAAAAGACGCAGGTTGATGCGGCTTGCGACGAATCGTTGCGAATCCCTGCGGGACGAGAAGGAACCAAAACGCGGAGGCATTATCGGGGGAATGTACACGGGTTCAAAGGGGCGGCCCGCAAAACGGGCAGAGAAATGAAGAAAAACGAAAACTTTTACACGGGCGTCGTTAGGCTGTGACCGAAGCGGGATATTCGTGACTGTTGGAGTAGCTCGGCTGTTCCGATGCGCACGGATGGTTGGCGTTGGGCGTGGGCGAACCCTTGGGATTGTCGGAGCCGCGCCCGCAGGCACGGGCTGTACGGCGGCCTTACCGGCTTCGGACAAGCTTGCGGACTTTTATGGCGCCGCCACCGATCATCGCTCCGGGGCGACGACCAGCGCGATGTACGATGCGACGCAGATACTGCCTTCTCTGGGCAACTCGGCGAGGGCAGGGAAGCGATCCGTCCGATGGTTATGCCTTGACACGCCCCAAAAAGCGCAAGACCTTTGGGGGGGTCCAGCCCAACCTCAAGTGATTTCCGTGATTCGGCTCACTTCACACATCACCATTCCATTACGTAAGATATCCACAAGTTGCGGGGGAGCCCTTATCAGATTTTTGAAGTTGATCCCCATTACCGGTATGCTCATGCACCCATGCCGCGCTAAGCGCATTTCTTCATATCCGCCAGGCTTCAGCTTCCTGCGGTGCGCGTTGCCGCTATTGTGCGCCGCTCAAGCGTGGGCCACCACGTATTACTGGAATCGCAACGAGGTTCTCACCAACGATAAGGACTTCAGCCGCGCTTACAACTGGACGTCCAACGCGGACGGGACGGGAACCCTCCCCGCTTCCACTCAGGATGACGATTTCACCAATGACGCCCTGGGATCATCGTGGACCTTCCGCGACAATGACAATGACGGAACCACGGGATCGTACAGCCTGACCACCAATACGGACCAATTGACCCTGGTCGGCCGTGGCGCGGATGTCTGGCTCACGAACAACCAATACGTTGCCGTCTACCGCAGCGATATCCACGGTAACTTCGATGTCACCGTCAAGGTCGTCTCCCAGACCAACACGGATCCCTATGCCAAGGCCGGCATCATGGTCGCCAACGACATCACCAATCTCGCCAATGGAGGGTATGCGGTGGTGGCCATGACCCCGGGGCATGGCGTCAACTTCAACTACGATGGCAGCGGGAACATCGGCGAATTGGAAAATGGGACGGAAACGTCCTCGTTGTCTTATCCCGTATGGGTTCGTCTGGTCAAGAACGGCTTGACCGTTGCGGGGTACTACCGCACCTCCACCGCCAACGCTTGGACCCAGGTAGGCTCTACCGTGGCCAGCCAGACCACGAGTTTGAAATCCAATGTCGCCGTGTTCAGTACCTCCCACAATACCGGGTCCACCTGTACCGCCGTGTTCGACGACTTTACCGGAGGCGGCCCTATCGCTACCACCGGATTGGACCTTTCCCTGAACGGCACCGGCGCCAACTCCGATGCCAGCGCCACCCTTGGGTCCGGCGATCTTTCCGTAAACAGCCTGGACCTCACGGGGTACACGGGTACCTTGGACTTCGGGGGCAAGAACGGACTCTTTTCCACTTACTACGATAACATGGATCTGACGGGCACCTCCGTGGCCAGGGTCGATACCATGGTGAGCGTCGATTGGGGTGCAGCGACTCCGGCGGCGGGACTGGGCGCGGATCAATGGACCGTGCATCATGAAGGTTACGTCGTCCCGCTCTACTCGGAAACCTACACGTTCTATTGTAAATCCGACGATGGCTGCCGGCTTTGGGTGAACAACCAATTGGTGGTTGACAAATGGCAGGATCAGGGTGCCACGGAATGGTCTGGCGCCGTCACGGGAGCCTTGACCGCGGGAACCCGGTATTCCATCGTCTCCGAGATGTACGACAATGGCGGCGGCGCCTATGACCAGATAAAATGGTCGAGCGCCTCCCAGACCAAGGAAGCCATCCCTTCGCGCTCCCTGTTCGCGGGCAAGCTCACCGTCACCGGCACCGGCACCTGCGTGAACATGCCCAGCGGCACGGTCACGGCCGAAAACGGCTGGATCGATTTCGCGGCGGCGAGCGGCACCCAGACCTTCGTGCCGCGGAGCGGGCAGAACATGCCCAACATCCTGCATTCCGGGGCCGGCACCCTGCAGATCGCCACCAACGCCCTGTCCACCATCGGGTTGTTCCAAAGCGCGGGAACCTTCGACTTCAACTCGCTCAACGTCTCCACGGTGGCGAGCGGCACCAACCGCGGGGATTTCCAGGTCTGGAACGGAGGGACCTCCAGCTTCGCCAACCTGGGCGGGCGGACCATCGCCGTGGCCGGCAACGCAAGCATTTCGGGTTCCTACGGGAGCCTGGTGAACCTGAATCCGGGATCCGGATGGAACCTGAACGTTACGGGGAGGCTGACCGCAGATTACGTTACCTTGCAGAACAGCACCGCCGCGACCACGGCGGGCCTGGCCTATAAGAGCGTGGACGGCGGCAGCAACACCGGGTGGACCATCAATACGGGCACCTTCTACTGGAACCGCAACGACATCATCACCACGTCGACCAATTTCCAGCGCACCTATAACTGGACTTCGAATGCGGACGGCACGGGTTTCCGCCCGGAGGCGGCCGAAAACAACAAGTTCGCCGGCCAGACTTTGGGGTCGGGGTGGTACTGGTTGGACCGCGACAACGATGAATCCGTGGGTTCCTATTCCTTGTCCGGAGGGCAACTCGTCATGGCCACCCGGGGCGGGGATGTTTACACCGGCACCAATGAATTCGTGACCCTGTACCGCACGGACGCGACCGTGAACGGGGACTATTTCGACGTGACGGTAAAGATCATGGCGCAGACCAATACCGATGGCTGGGGCAAGGCCGGCATCATCATGGCCAACAATTTATCGACTCTGACCAGCGGCGGATACGCCTTCGTCGCCATCACGCCCGGCAACAACATCTCCTTCCAGGCCGATGTATCCGGGAACATCGGGGAAATCGACGGCGGCGGCGGCGGCGGCACCCTGGCATTCCCCATCTGGCTCCGCCTGGTGCGGAACAGTACGACGGTATCCGCATATTGGAGGACCAATCCCAACGGCGCCTGGACCCAATCCAATTCCACCGTGACCCCGCAGGGTCTCGTCAGCGGAACCTCTTCCCAGATCGGCCTGTTCGTCTGTTCCCCCAATACGGGATCCACCATGTCCGTCACCTTCGACGATTTCGAAGCGGGCGGCATGTTCTTGAACGCCAACGACAACAATTTCAGCTTCAACGGCACCGGCGCGGGCGCGGACGCGAACTCCCTCCTGGCGGGAACGCAGAACGTCGGCAGCACGGATTTCACCGGCTATTCGGGCACCCTGGATTTCACGGGTGGGACTCTCCAGGCCAACAGCGGCAATGTCACTTTTATTGCCGGGATGGGACTGACGGGCGCCGGAAGCCTCACCTTCACGGGTTCAGGCGCGCAAACCTTCACCATCAAGTCCGGCGCCACCTATGCCAACCTTTCGAAGTCGGGAGCCGGGACCCTGACCCTCGCCTCCAACGATTTCAGCGGCAGCGTATTGACGGTGAGCGGCGGTACTCTGGACATGGGTTCGGGGCGCAGCCACACGGTAACCTCCGTAGCCACCTCGGGAAGCGGTACCTTGACCTTCAACAACAGCGCCCTTACCGTCACCACCGGGAATTGTGATTTTTCCGGTCTCGGCACTTTGAACGCCAGCTCCGGATCCAGCCTCACCTTTTCGCTCAACTCCGCCGGGACCCAGGTCTTCACTCCCAAGGGCGCTGCCAGCACCCATCCTTCCATCACCAAGGCCGGCGTCGGCACCCTGCAATTGTCCACCAACGCGCTGACCACCCGCGCCTTCACGGTCAGCGGGGGCACCATCGACTTCGGCGGCCGGGACGTCACCGTGAACAACAGCGGTAACTTCGCCATCAACAACGGCACATCTTCTACGGTCGCGAACCTAGGCGGCAGCACGCTCACGGTGGCGGGAACCACGTCCTTGAACGGGACCCTGGGGAACTCGCTCAACATCAATCCCGGGTCCACCTGGACGGTCAACTCCACCGGCGCGCTCACCGCCAGTTACGCCAGCATAGCCAACAGCAACGCCGCCGGCTCGGCGGGCACCGGCGTAGCCAGCTATTCCACCAACGGGGGAGGCAACACCCATTGGAACTTCCCCAGCACGGATTATTCGGCCTGGAACTATTCCTCGCAAATCAATTTCAACACGACCTCGACCGGGGCGAACATCACGTCCAATCTCGGCAATTTCCCCTTGCTGGTGCGCCTGGATTCCAACAATTTCATCTTCACCCAGGCGGATATCGCTGGCAAGGACATCCGCTTCATGGACCCGGACGGCAACGGGCTCTCCTATGAAATCGAGCGTTGGGATGCGACCAAACAGAAGGCGGAAATCTGGGTGCTGGTTCCCCAGGTCGACGGCAACAGCGACCGGGATTTCATCAAGATGTTCTGGGGCAATTCCGCCGCCACCACCGCCTCCAGCGGTTCCGCCGTTTTCCTCTCCGGCATGAATTGGGCCGGCGACTGGCACATGAAGCAAAACGGCGCCCAACCCTCCCTGGCGGACGCATCCGCCGCGGCCAACACCGGAACCGCGCAGGGCGTGGCCAACGGAGATACCGCCCTCGCCGACATCGGCTACGGATACAAGCTGGACGGCAGCAGCAAATACGCCTACACGGCCACCAGCTTCGCGTCGCCGAACACCTTCACGGCCGGGGTCTGGTTCAAGACCACCTCGAACTCCGGCGGCAAGCTGATCGGCCTGGGCGGATCCCAGACCGGCGCAAGCGGCAATTACGATCGTCAACTCTGGATGGACAATACCGGGAAACTGAATTTCGGCGTCAACCCCTCAACAACCAAGGTCATTACCTCGACGATTGCATATAACGACGGAGCCTGGCATCTCGGGGTGATCAGGTTGGGAACTTCCGGCGAGTTCCTTTACGTGGACGGCGCGCTCGCCGCATCCGATCCGACGGTGACCACAGGCCAAGCGTTCACGGGCTACTGGCGTTTCGGATACGACAATCTGACGGGTTGGTCGCCCTTGCCCACCAGCCATTATCTCAACGGCACCCTGGACGAAGCCTTCGTGAACACCGCTGAACTCAGCGCCGATTGGATCAAGTTCGCCTACATGAACCAGAAGCAGAACGGGACTTCGCTGACCTATGTCAATTCGGCCCTGGGCACGTGGTCATACTCAAGCAAGGTTTATGTCAATACCACCGCGACCGGCGCCAACATCACCTCCGATGTCGCCAACTTCCCTATGCTTATCAGGCTGACCCAGGGCAATTTCGATTTTTCCCAGGCAAGGAACGACGGCGGCGATTTGCGCTTCGCGGATTCCACCGGCGCTTTGCTGCCCTATGAACTGGATAGATTCGACGCGACCAACAAGGTAGCGGAAGTCTGGGTATTGATCCCGACCGTTAAGGCCAAAAACAATTCTCAATGGTTCCGCATGTATTGGGGAAAGGCGAATTCCTCTTCGCTATCCTCTTCAGCAAGCGTGTTCCAGGTGAGCAACGGCTTCGTTAGTCAATACCACATGAATGAGTCATCGGGCACGGCAAAGGATGCGACCAGCTACGGGAACAACGGGACCTTCAACGGCAATGTACCCAACCTCCAGAACGGGTATGTGGGCAAGGCCCATCTATTCGACGGCAACGGCGATTACATCAGCTTGGCCAGCAACAGCTCCTACGATTTTTCCGCAAACGACCGCTTCACTCTTTCGGCTTGGGTGAACCGGTCCGGCAATGCTGTGGCCGGGTTGGACGAGGGTATCGTTTCCAAGCACCGGTGGACGGCAGGCGAGGGATCCTTCGTACTGTATAATCAGAACTCCGCGAACGGATTCACCGTTGTCGCCAGAGGCGCCAGCGAGGTCGGCATAAGCTCCAACTATGTGCCCACCAACGGCACCTGGTACCATGTGGTGGGCGTTGCCGACGGCTCCAAGCTTCGCATATACGTCAATGGCTTGGAACGGGCGAACACAGCCTATTCGGACAACGTCAACTTCAACAGCGGCTCTCCTTTCAAGGTGGGCGAGACCGACGACGACGGCGCCGGCAATCGGCAGTACTGGAACGGCTACATCGACGAGCCCTCCGTCTCCAATGTGGCCCGATCCGCCGATTGGATCAAGCTGTCCTATGAATCACAAAGCCTGAATAACAACACCGTGACCGTGGGAGCCCGGCCCTCCGACTTCGCCAAATCCACCCGCTTCAATTTCAACACCACCTCCTCGGGCGCCAACACCTCGACCAACGTAACCAACGTCCCCATCCTGGTGCGGCTCAGCTCCGCGAATTTCGATTTCACCTCCGCCACCACCATGGGAACGGATCTGCAGTTCATCGACAGGGACGGAACCTATCTCTATCACGATCTGGTGGATTGGGACAAGGCCAACCAGACCGGCAAGGTATGGGTGCGCGTGCCCCAGGTGGACGGCAATTCCACACAGGACTACATCACCCTCTATTATGGCTGCGCCACCTGCACGGCCAGCCCCTATGACGTTTCCGACTCGGTCTGGAGCGGGTACAAGGGCGTTTGGCACCTGAGGGCGGGCGATGAGAACCAGGCCAAGGACGTCACCCGGTACCGGAACCACCTGAATTACGCCTTGGACGTGCCTTCCAGCGCCGGCATCACCACGGCGCTTTCCCCGTATTTCGACGGCGGATCCGGAAGCTATGCCTCCATTGCCAGTCCGGCGGGCGGCGAGCTGGATTTCGGAACCGGGGATTTCACCGTCTCCGCCTGGATGAACTCTTCCCAGGCCCCGGCGGTTAACGTCTGGCCGCTGTTGATGAACAAGGAGTCCGCGACCGACGGTTATGCCCTGGTCAACAATCCCAGCGGCGCCGCCGGCGGCAAACCCTATTTCGAAGTCAAGCGGGCCAGTACCTATTATCAAATCACGGCGTCCGCAGCCAAGAACGACGGCATCTGGCATCAATTGACCGGCAAGAAGACCGCCACGCAGATCGAACTTTTCGTGGACGGGGTGAGCCAGGGGACCACGGCCTATACCAACACGACCTCCATCACCAACGCCACGGATTTTTCCATTGGCAATTCTCTAGGTGGAGCGAACCCCTACAAAGGATATTTGAATGAGGTCAATGCGGCCGCCACCGCGTTTTCCGCCGACTATATCAAATTGATGTACGAGAACCAGAAGGCCGCCACCACCTTGTTCTCCACCACCACCTTCACCACCGCCTCCTTCCAGAAGACCAAGGTGTTCCGCCTCAACACCACGCCCTCGGGCGCCAATGTTCCGGGGGATGTCTACAATTTCCCTCTGCTCCTGCGCATCACCGGCAATTCGGACGTGGTGGCCACGCCCATCACCGATCTCACCCAATCCGCCGGGCAGGACATCCGCTTCCTGGACGGCGATGGGGTGACCTGGCTCGACTATCAGATCGAGCGTTGGAGCCCTTCCCTGGACAGCGCGGAAGTCTGGGTCAGGCTGCCGCGCATCCGCGGCAACAGCAGCTCCGATTTCATCACCATGTACTACCAGCAGGCTTCCGGCGTGACCGTACCCGACGGGCAGTGCGCGAGCTGCGTGTTCTCGACGTCCAATGGGTATCAGGGCGTGTGGCAATTGAGCGAGGAAACCGCGGGAACCGGAACCACGGGAGTCTATAAGGACATCACGGCCAATGCCAATAATGGGACGGATTTTCTCGCCTCAACCACGCAAACCGGCCTGGTGGGCAAGGGGCATGTCTTCGGCGGTTCCGATTATGTCTCGATACCCGATAACGCCTCCCTCAAGCCCACCCAAGTTTCGGTCAGCACCTGGGTCAATTTCAACAGCCTGAACGCAACAACGACGTGCGGCGGAGACCCTGTCAACTACCAAACGCTCCTCTTTAAACGGAATTCGAGAAGTGATGCTTTCGAAGGGTATATCTTATACCAGAGTGCGACGGCGTTTGGATTCGCCACCACCACGGCGGCAGGGGTCCAAACATTGGCCTTGGGGAATACCACCATCAGTACCGGAACCTGGTACAATGTCACGGGGACTTATGACGGTTCCAATATGCGCCTCTATGTCAACGGTCAATTGCAAGCGACAGTGGCCAAAACTGCGGCCCTGGATTATGGTACGCGGCCTATTTTCCTGGGCAGAACGGGGGAATGCGGCGGCGCTGGGGAAAGCAATTGGGATTCTTATTTGAACGGAATCCTGGATCAAGCAACCGTCTCCTCGGTCGTCCGCGATTCTAACTGGGTCAAGCTGGCCTACCAGAACCAACGCCGCGACGCCACACCGCTGTTCAACCCCTCCACGGCTGATTTCCAGAAGTCGAAGAAATACGTCTTCAACACCACCCGCACGGGCGCCAACGTCATGAACGACGTCAACGACTTCCCCCTGCTGGTGCGCGTGACCGACGCCAATGCCGGCATTTTGGATCAGGTGCAGGGATCCGGAACCAGCATTCCGGCGGATATCCGTTTCCTGGACGGCGACGGCAAGACGTGGCTGAACTATACGGTGGAACGCTGGGACCGCGGCGTGGATTCCGGAGAGGTATGGGTGCGCATCCCCAAGGTAGACGGCAACAGCGACCACGACTTCATCACAATGTATTACCAGCAGGCCTCCGGCGTGACCGTCCCGGACGGGCAATGCGCCACCTGCGTATTCGACACCACCCTGGGATTCGCCTCCACTTGGCATCTAAACAACTCCCTCAGCGACGCCACCGTCAATGCCAACACCGGCACCAACCAGGGATCGGTGGATGGGGAAGGCGTGGCCGCCAGCGGGCGTTCCTTCAGCGGTACGGCGCAATACGCCACCTTCGGCAACGGGAACGGCCTCAAGAACATCGCGACCTCCATTTCCGTAGAAGCCTGGGTCAAGACTTCCCTCTCCGCGGCGAGCAGCCCCATCAGCGTCCTCCGTTATGATGGCAAGTTCACAGCGTTGCAATACTCCAACGGTTCGAACACGGCGCGCTCGGCCGTGTGGACGCCGGCCCTCAATACGCCGACCTTCACCTGGAACGGCCAGTTCGACGACAACACCTGGCACCATTACGTCAGCGAATACAATGCGTTCACCGGGCAAAGCTGGTACCGGGACGGCGTCCTGTACGCCACCAACAGCGGTGTAACCGGATCCCTGCCAACGACAAATTCCGCGGTCTTCGCGCTCGGCGGAACCGAATCCGGCGGTGAACTCTGGACCGGAAAACTGGATGAAGTGCGCGTGTCCTCCGTGCTCCGGGATTCCAACTACGTCAAGCTTTCCTACCAGACCCAGCGCCGCGTCGGCAACGTGTTCTGGAACAACCGCGTCAGCCCCAACAACAAGGCCACGTTCACGGCGCAGGCAATCTCCCCCGGCAACATCGCCCTCACCTGGACCACGCCGGTCTCGGATTCTTCCAATGCGGACTCTGTGGGCATCTGGGTCAAATATACCGGCTATCCTGACTCCGCCACGGGAGCCGCGGGCACCGGTTCCGCGTCCCATGTCGTCACCTTGGGGAAAACGGATTCGGCCTATACCTATCCGGCGACCTATACGGGCACCTACTACTTCTCCCTGGCGGTCCGGAATACCAACGGCAAGTGGAGCCCGTTCACCAGCTCCGCGTCCGATACGGCCAACTTGGGCATGTTCTACTATGCGGACACGGTGTACGTGGACTCCGCCATCGGCAGCAACTCCTATACCTGTTCCCAGGCTCTGAATCCCGCCACTCCCAAACTCACCGTCACCAGCGCCGAGGCCTGCGAGACCAACGCCACCGATACCCTGGTCGTCCGCGTCATGTCCGGGACCTATGCCACCGACAACCAATTCGACTCGAACGTGAAACCGATTGTCGTGACCTCGTTCGACAACAATTCCCGGGCCGTCTTCAACGGATCGGGCACGGGCTCCGCCGACGGCGCGACCCGGAACTGGACCCTGTTCCTTTTCGGCGGCGTCTCAATCAGGAACCTCGACATCAAATGCGCCACCAACAACAATTCCGGCGTCTATGTCACCGGCGGTTCCGGCGAAAACGGCCAGGCGGTGGAAGGCTGCCGCATCTACAACGACGGAAATCTGAAGCATGACAAGGGCATCGAACTGGAGGGGACCGCCAACACCAAGCACATTTCGAACAATCTCATCTACCAGCCGACCACCTACGGCATCTACAGCACCAACGATAATTCGTACAACATCGTGAACAACGTCATCGTGGGCACGGGCGCGGCTTCGAGCAAGGGCCTCTATGTGAATCTTGCGGCTTATGCAGCCGACGCGACGATTTCCAACAACATCTTCTACAACTGGGACTACGGCCTGCAGACGACCACCGCCAATATCGGATCCTGCGCCAGCAACTTGTTCTTCGGCGTGACCAGCGGCCGCGAAGTCACCACCACCACTTGCACGGGATCGCTGATCAAGGATCCGCTTTTCGCGAATACCAATCCGACCAACCCCAATGCCTTCAAGCTCCTGCCGGGGTCTCCGGCCATCGACGCGGGATCGACGGTTTACGGATCGGGCGCCGAGTCGGTTCCCACGCGCACCTACCGCGATCTCTACGGCACGGCCCGTCCGGTGGGTTCAGCCCCGGACATCGGCCTTTACGAAGGCACCGGCTTTACCGCGAATCCCGCCGGCGAGTTCGATTCCCTGATCGCCTCCTCCACGGCCACCACGGTCACGGTGTACAATTCCAAATGGAAGGTGGTCTTCGACAAAGCCAAGGGCGGAGGCATTTCCGAGTTCTACGATCAAACCGCGCCCGCCACCAACCTGCTCGCCTCCGGCACGGTCCTGTTCGACGATAAGGTCACGGCCACCAGCGCTTCCAGCCAATCCACCATCGCTCCGGCCATCCTGGAACAGGGCAAGTCGCGCGTCGTGGTCAAGCAACGCTTCGGCTACTCCGCGTCCCTGGACGTGAATTTCTATTACACCCTCTATCCATCCGGACACATCTTCGTCCAGGTGGAATACGTGAACCTCTCGGCGGGAACCCTGACCATGACCACGGTCGACTATACCGTCAAGGTCGGCACCGCCACTTCGGCCTATACCAATGGCCTCAAGAACGGCTACGGCTACCTGACCACCGCCACCCGGGACGTGCTGTTTTCTGTCACCACCCCGCTCGACGACGGCGCCTCTTCCGCCGAGACCTGGACGGGTTCCGCCACCTCCGGCGCATCGGGCAACCTGGTATTCAACACCGGCGATATGATCAACCCGTCCCAGTATTTCCACCGCTACCACCATTTCCTCCTCTACATCGGGGACGCCTCCTTGGACGCGGCCAAGGCAACCGCCCTGCATGCGGACGTGACCAATCCTTCCGCCCTGGTCATGTCCTCGGGAAGTCTCATCCATGAGCGTTCCTGGCAGGATCAATTGCTGGGCCATTGGACTTTCGATGAAGGCGCGGGCACCGTGGCGCGGGACAAGTCCATCAACCAGGCCAACAACGGAACCATCACGGGCGCGAAATTCGTTTCCGGAAAGATCAACGCGGCCCTCACCTTCGCGTCCACCGACATGGTGACGATAACGGACAATAATGCCCTGGAGGCCGGCCTGGACCATGCCTACATGTTCTGGTTCAAGCCCAACTTCGCATCCATGGGCACCGGCGCATACATCTTCAGCAAGGGGCAGAGCTCCTCGGACGGATGGTCCTTCCGCAGGAACACTTCCGCGAGCACGGTCAAATTCCGCATGGGTTCGGCGACGGCGAACACCCCTACGCTTACGGACGGGGTGTGGACGCATATCGCCGGGGTCTTGGAAGGCAATGACGGCATTCTCCGCCTGTACGTAAACGGAGTGCTGGTCGATGTCTCCTCCTCGGCGGCGACGGTGGTGGCCAACGCGACGGATGTCCATATCGGCGAGAACGACGCGGGCACGGCCAACAACCGCTTCGTGGGCGACATCGACGACGTGCGCATTTACAACATCGGCGTGCAGATCGGGGACATCCAATCGATCTACAACCGCGGCTTCACGCAACGCTACGGCGACTACATCCTCCGCGCGGACAACAACAACCGCATCGTCGCCACCATCAACAGCGGCGCCGCCTGCCTGCGGGCGCAACCGGCGTTCCAGATCGACAATTGGTTCGGCCCCGCGACGCCGAAGTTCGTCTATCTCAATGGCGTCCGCCTGAATCCCAACACGGACTTCTCCAGCAGCTTGGTGGCCGCCAAGGGAACGGACGCCTCGGGCGCCTTTTTCGGTTCCCATATGCTGCTGCAATTGAACGAGAACCTGACCGGCGCGGACCAGACCCTGTTCATCGACGATGACGATTCCACCGGTTACCTGGGCACCGGCGGGCAGATGAAGAGCCTGGCGATAACGGCGACGGCCAACGACAAGATGACCATCCAGAATTTCTCCGGTTCCACATTCGGATCGGCGTCCAGCGGGCAGTGGTACCTGGAGTTGGACCTGAACGGATGGGCCACGCCCACGGCTTCGCCCGCGACGAACGGGTACGGGGAATTCAACGTGTGGAAAGCCGCGGCCATCAATCCCAGCGTGGCGGTTTCCGGCGGGACCAACCAGGTCGGCCTATACGACCTTGGCGGCCGCACCCTCAGCATGTTCCAGATGGACTACAACGGCACCAACTATATGAACGCGAGCGGGTACGGCTATGCGGGGCCGGCCAACATTTCCTACACCCTGGTCGACAGTTCCTCCACGCGCTTGTCCCTTACCTTGAGCGCCATGACCTATTCCGGTAACGGAAACGTTACCATGACCAAGCGGTGGACGGTGTATCCCACGGGGAGGATATTCGGAAGTTACCAGATCACCGCCTCCAACCGCAGTTTCAACCGCGTCTCCATGTGGTTCCAGGGACGCTACGATAGCGGATTGCCCACGCCGACGTGGTCCACGACGACGGCGAACGCTACGGCGCGCTATGGGCTGATGGGCGGGGATCTGAATTTCCACTCCTTCGTGGGCGGCCTTCTCAGCATCAAAAGCGCCGGCGCCACCGTTACCGCCCCGGCCAGCATGGATTCGGCCGCCCTCCCTTTTACCGGCAATAACGCCAATAACGATTATTACGAAGCCGGTATTTATATGAAGGGCACGTTGTTCGAATCCGGCGATGTACCCGTCACGATGAACTTCGCCATGGACCTCTCCAAGGACTTCACCGACTCCGCCACGGCCGACAGCCTGATGAAGGACATCCAGACCCCGGCGGTGCTCACCGCCATCACGGGGACGCGCACCACCACCGACGCCCTGGACTTCAACGCCGACAATTTCGCGGAAGGCGACGGGGCCTACACCTACGCGGCCGCCGGCGGCATCGCCCATTTCAAGTTCGTCAACAGCGTGACCTCCTTCAATCCCGCCTTCCGCATCAACACCTGGACCCAGGGCACTTTGCCGGAAGTGGTGATCCTGGACAACCAGATCCTGACGCGGGGCTACCAGTACAACATCTACCTGAATACGGCGGGCAACGGTGGCGGGGAACTGGTCATGCAATTCAACAAGACCCTGACGCCCGGCACGCACGTGTTCTACATCAGCCACAAGTCCGGCCTGGCCGTGACCCTGCGTTCCTTCGAGGCCAAGGGCGGGGATGGCGTGGACACGTTGCAATGGACCACGGAAAGCGAATTCGAGAACCTGGGCTACCATGTGTACCGCCGCATCGCGCCGGGAGCGGCGCAATTGGATTCATCCCTGGCCGCGGGCGGCCGGGTGGCCGGCGCCGGCATCGCCAACGCCCTGATGGACGCGGCGCGAACCCAGGTGGCCGCAAAGGCGGCGGCCAAACTCGCCAAGGCCCAGGCCGCCGCGGGCGGGGACTCCACCCTGGACACCCTGGCAAGCCTGGTCCTGACCCCGGAAGAGCTCAAGGCCTTGGGCTACGAGCGGATCACGCCCAGGCTGATCGCGGGGGCCAAGGGCGGTTCTTCGGCGAGCACCATCAACTACACGTTCATCGATCGCAACGCCGGGTTCGGCATGGCCTATGAGTACCTGTTGGAGGCGTGGGACTTCAACGGCGGCCGCGTGCAATACGGGCCCCGCGTGGCGCGCCCCGGCAATTCCCTGGTGACGGAACTGGAATCGAATTATCCCAATCCGTTCAACCCCATCACCACCCTGCGCTTCTCGCTGAAGGAGAAGACCAAGGTGAGCCTGATCATCTATGACGGCAATGGCCGCGTGGTGCGCGAGCTGGTGCGGCCGGAGAAGGCCATGCTGCCGGGCAAGTACCGCCTGATCTGGGATGCCAAGAACGAAGGCGGCTTCGAAGTGCCTTCGGGCCAGTATTTCTACCGCTTTACTGCGGGCCGTTATGTGAAGACAAGGAAGATGGTCCTGGTCAAGTAACGGCCGCGGAGCCCTTTTCAAATCGGCATCGGGACCCGCGTCGAACTCCTTTCAATGAGGATGCCGGGGCACTCCACCGATCCGTCCCTGTCCGCCGCGGGAGCCTTCTCCGGGGCCAGCACGTAGCGCACCATGGCTTCCGCAATCCCGCCCATGTTGAAATTATAGGAGGTAAGGTCGTTGTCGGCGGCGTATTTGTCGTCATCGAAACCCACGAAAGCCATGTCCTGGGGAACGCGCATCCCCGAGCGCCGGAGTTGGTGCATGGCGGTCAGGGCCATCACGTCGTTGGCGGCGATCACGGCGGTGGGGGCCCAGCCGCGCATACGCTCCAACGCTTCGCGCAGGGAGTAACCCGTACGTGACGCCCTGCGGAACAGGTCGTAGGCTTGCCGTAGTGGCATGGCCAGCCAGCCCTCGGCGGCTTCCGCCAGATCCGCTTCCAGGCCGTCCAGGCCCGTGCCGACCACGTCTTCTCCCCGTAACAGCCGGGGCGGCAGGTCGGGCTTGTCCCCCAGGTCGTCGCGCGCCGCGAGCGTGAAGGGCCGCACCGCGTCCGGGGAGCCCGCCGCTTCGCAGGCCTGGCGGATGCCGAACAGGCGGTCCTTGGACCAGGGCTCGGCGTGGCAGGCGGACAGGAAGGCGATGCGGCGATGGCCGGCGGCCAGCAGGTAGCGGGCCACGCGCTCTCCGGAGCGTTTGCGGGCGATGGAAAAGATGCGCGCGCCGGAGTAATCGCGGGTGCGCGGCAGGCTCATGGCCGTGCCGCGGGCGCCGTCGAGGATAGCCAGGGGCGCTTCGCGCGTGCCCACGCGCGGCGGTTTGGCGCGGGCGTGCAAACCGGCCAGGTCGGCGCACAGCCGTTGCAGATCCCGTTCCGTCAAGGAAGGGGCCCAGGCGATATGGGCGCGCAGGGTGGTGTCGCGCGCCTCATCCGCGGAGCCGCCGCGGGCGGAACGCCATCGGAAGCCTTGGCGCGGATGGTAACTGGAAACGAGCAGTCGCAGGTTGGCTTCGGCGCAGGCGCGGTGCATGGCCGCGAGCAGCTCCAGGATGCGATCGCGGCGGAACCATGCGTCGGCCTCTTCCGGCGGGACGCAGGCCGTGAAGTGGACGGCGGCCTGGCCGGGCATGCGGGCAGGCCGCGGCACGCGGTAGTTCCGCCGATGAGGCTCGATGACGCCGGCGCGCTCAAGCGAGAGCATGGCTTTGCGCAAGGTGGGCGGGCTGGCGCCGTAGCGGGGCGCGAGATCGCGCAGGGAGGGCAGTTCCAGACCTTTGGGAAAGAGCCCGGCATAGATATCCTGCTCCAGGCGCGTACGCAGCCGCCGCCATTTCTCGCGCGGTGGGCGCTCCAGGCTTTCCGCATCGCCGGCGCGCAACCGGTCTTCCGGGCGGCCCGCGAATGTCCCGTGGTTCTTGACGATGGTCACCGCGCCGTCCGCCTGCAACAGGTGGAGGGCCCGCAGCATGGAGGCGGGGGAGACCCCGGCCTTGCGGGCCAGACCGTGCAAGGCCGGCAGGCGCTCGCCTTTTGCGAAGCGGCGGGCCCGCAGGGCGGTCTCTACGAAGCGGCGGGCCAAGAATACCGAAGGGTGTCCGTTCATCCCGTCCGCAGCGTCCATGCACCCTCTTCCGGAAATCCGCCCACCCGGAAGCCAATGGAAACCACTGGAAACCGGTAAATTTTCATTCTAACACCTTCAACGTCCGTGGACAAGGGTAGGCCCCGGCTCGTAGGCTTATATTTGCAGGATGCCCATTCCGGGCATAGGTGGGGTTATCGACATGTTTTTTCCCGTTTGCAGGCGTGCATTGGCCGTGGTTTTTTCCAACCGGTTCCCAGGGCGCGGATTTTCCCGGGCCTGCGCCATGGCCATTGCCATGGCCTTGGCATCGGCCTCTGCGCCCCTCTTCGCGTCCGATGCGGGATCCGCGCCGGTTCGCACCGTCGTCATCCTGAGCGCGTCCAGCGCCGCGGGCACCGGGGCTACCACGTACGACAGCGCCTACTCCGGCCGCTTCGCCACGTATCTCTCCGGTCTGAAGCCGGCCTGGAAGCTGGTGAACCTCGCCGTCGGCGGCTACACCTGTTATCAGATAATGCCCACCGGATACCAAACGCCCCCGAACCGCCCCGCGGTCGATACCGCCCACAACATCACCAAGGCGCTGTCCCTGAAGCCCGACCGCATCCTCATCAGCATGATCGGCAATGATATCGGCTCCGGGTACGGCGAAACCGAGATCCAGAACAATCTCGATTCCCTGTATGGCTGGGCCACCAAGGCCGGCATCCCCACCTGGGTCGCCGATGCCCCGCCGCGCAATTCGGACGATTCCGCCAAGGTCAAAATAAGGCTGCACATGCGCCAATGGATCATGGATCGCTACGCTCCGCACGGATTGGATTTTTACGACAGCCTGGGAGACGCCAACGGAAAGTACTTTCCGGATCTGGACGCCGGGGACGGGACGCATTACAACAACAAAGCCCATGCCATCGTCTTCAGGAAATTGGTGGCCGCCAACATTCCCGGCCTGCCGACAATCGCCCTCCTCGGCGCGTCCGCCGCCCTGGGTTACGGGGCCTCCACGGCCGACAGCGGCTATGCCGGACGGTATGGAAAGTACCTTTCCGGTCTGGACCCCACCTGGAGACTGGCGAGCCTCGCCGTCGATGGCCATACCTCGTATCAGATAATGCCCACCGGCTACGTACCTCCCGCGAACCGCCCCGCGCCGGATACCACCCATAACATCAGCAAGGTGCTGGCTCTGAAGCCGGAGTGCCTCATCCTCAGCATGGCCGGCAGCGATGTCGCCTATGGATACTCCGAATCCGAGATCAAGGCCAACCTCGGTTCCCTGTACGGCTGGGCCACCAAGGCCGGCATCCGAACCTGGGTCGCCACGCCCCAGCCGCGCACGCCGGATGATTCCACCCAGCGCAAAATCAGGCAGGACATGCGCCAGTGGATCCTTTCCCGCTATGCTCCGCGCGTCCTCGATTTCTACACGGACCTCGGCGGTTACGAAGGAAACATGTATCCGGAGTTCAACTCCGGA
>OBEQ010319391.1_pt1 | contig 22501 bp, 22 predicted proteins | sample 1670901 | NCBI WGS metagenome assembly OBEQ01 (sample SAMEA104232315, study PRJEB22302) | groundwater metagenome | biome: forest; feature: aquifer; material: groundwater | place: USA | collected 2011-08-07 | depth 5.4 m
AAGATTTAAGAACAATGCTCATTATAACTCCTTAAATTGGATAAATAACAATAAATTTTACTGATGATAAGAAATATAGGGTATCAATTGTTAAGATGCAAGTGCATTTTTATAGAATCAAGTTTTATTTTGTTGTAATCTCATATCGTTCGGCGAAGATCCATAAATTAATGTGTTTTTCTGTAAAAATAACATGAAAAATGTAACTTTTTCTCATCTTAACCGTTTTTAGTAAGTAATCGTCTGGCTATTAACATTACTATTTTAGGTTTTAGTATATGCGCACCTTTATTTTTTGCCTGCTCGTGTTCGTATCAATATCTGTCTCGTTTGCTGAAAACGAGAAATCACTTGTACTTCGTAAAACATCAACCCTCATTTCAGTTGATGGTATTATTGACTCTGAATGGAGTAATGCAGATTCTGTAAGTGATTTTGTAGAATTAACGCCATACCCGGGCACTACTCCTTCCAAGAAAACAATTGCAAAAGTTTTAACAACTGAAGATGCACTGTATTGTTTAATGGTTTGCATGGATTCAAAGGAAAATATTCAAAAATATACCGGTAAACTTGATGACTTTGGAGGTGATATTGTCTCAATCATGTTGGATACGTATGGTGATAAACAAACTGCATATAAATTTGCAGTAACTGCCGCAGGTGTGCGTGCAGATTGCAGGCTGTTGGATGATGCCAGAGATCGTGATTATAATTGGGATGGCGTTTGGTTTTCGGATGCAAAGGTGTATGATTGGGGATTCGTTATTGAGATAGAAATCCCTTACCGCTCAATCCAGTATAATGATAAACTTACTGAATGGGGATTAGATTTTGACCGATATATTCCTTCGTCAACGGAAGACATTTACTGGAATGCGTATGAAAAAACAGTCGGGCAAAGGATTTCGAAGTTTGGGAAATTGCTCTTCAAAGAATTTCAACCGACAGTTCAGGGTTTGAATTTGGAAATCTATCCTGTAGGAATTGCTAAACACACCTTTATATCTGATGATGTTACAAAAAATAAAATTGAGCCTGAAGCAGGGATTGATATCTTTTATAATCCATCAAAGAGTTTAACCTTTCAATTGACAGCTAATCCGGATTTTGCACAAATAGAAGCTGATCCATTCAACTTTAATATTTCAAGGTACGAAACATACTTTAATGAACGAAGACCCTTCTTCACACAAGGGAACGAAGTATTTACTCCCGCGGGAAAAGATCGGAATTCCGGATTTTATAGACCTCTCGAATTATTTTACTCCCGAAGAATCGGTAAAAAACTTCCGGACGGTTCGGAAGTGCCATTACAGGTTGGCACAAAAGCATTCGGTAGAGTAGATAATTGGGAATATGGTGGCTTTCTTGCGATGACTGGCGAAAGGGATTATATGGATGACACTATTCCTTCGACGGAGAAACGTGCATATTTTGCTTCTGCTCGGTTAAAAAAACAGATATTAGGTAATTCAACAGTAGGGATGCTGTTTGTAGGAAAACATACTGCAAGCGATGATTTCGGCGTTATAGATATTGACGGGGCATTTCGTTCATCAACTTGGCAGCTTGCCTATCAGCTGGCGCGTTCTTTCAACAATCGTGATGGAGATATTGCTGTATCGGCAGGCTTCACTCAATTTTCGGATACGTGGATGTCATTAATACGAGGACGGTATATCGGAAAAGATTTTGAAATAAATCAAATTGGTTATGTGCCATGGATTGGGACGAGTCAATTTGTTGCCCTGATGGGTCCTCAATGGTTTTTTGAGAATGGAGAGTTAAGTCAAATTTCCACATGGTTAGGACCGGTAGTGGCTGATGAACGTGAAGATGAATATACAGAAATCGGATTAGCAGGTGGATTTACCATGCAATTCCGGTCTAATTGGGGGTATGAAATTGACCTCAATCTTGTAAAACGAAAAGATAAAGATGCTGTTTATATCGGAAATGATGCAGAACTTTTCTCCTGGTTTAATATTTCACCAAAATGGAATGGGAATCTCTCGGGTGGATATACAAAAACTTACAATTTTGATCGGAAATATGTATCTTTCTATTCTTGGTGTCGAATTGATTTTGCATGGAAGGCTACTGATGTAATAGAATTGGGGACGTCTCTAAGTACGAATATTGAAGGCAGTCGCGATTATTCTGTTGAAGAAATTACCTATAATAGCAGGCCCTATATTTCGGTAACCCCGCTAAACGATTTGAATGTTCGATTGTATGTTGATAATACATTTGTAAAATCACTCGACCGACTTGATAATATTATGTTAGGGGCTTTATTTTCTTATAGCTTCTTGCCGAAAAGTTGGATTTATCTTGCCTTTAACGAAATCGGTGAACGGAAACAAGAATTTGATCTATCAGGCAATCCCTTGCCCATCCGAATGCACCCAACTAATGCCATAAGTGTGTTTAAGGTGAAGTATTTATATTTTTTATAAATCCAAGCACAATGTTACCTGAATGCTCACGGTTTGTAAAGCAAAGGCAATATTAATTATTTCTATTGCCGTCAGTTTTAACTGACGGCATGGTACCTCTTCATTAAATTTCATTCCTTCTGTAACTATTCGAACTTCTAACTCGTAACGTTAGATACACTCATCAGGTATTCTATGCTCGAACTCAAACATATAACTAAAAAATTTCGCTCCGGAACAATCGCAGTTGCTGATTTTTCGCTTACAATTCAACCGGGAGTCATCGGACTTCTCGGTCCTAACGGTGCAGGAAAAACTACGTTAATGCAAATGATTGCAACAATCACGCATCCAACGTCAGGATCAATCTTTTATAAGAATGAAGACATTGCAAAAAATCCCGACGCTATCCGCCGTATTCTTGGATATTTACCACAAGATTTTGGTGTTTATGATAGCCTCACGGCATTGGAATTTCTTACCTATATAGGTGCATTGAAGGGTGTCCATAATCGAAAAAAAATAATGGACTTGCTCGAACTTGTGAATCTCCACACGGAAGCAAATAAATTAGCAGGAACATTCTCAGGCGGGATGCGACAACGGCTGGGCATCGCTCAAGCTCTCATTAACGATCCCGATATAGTCATTGTAGATGAACCAACTGCCGGTCTCGATCCTGAAGAGCGTGTTCGCTTCCGCAATATACTCTCTGATATTGGAGTCGGGAAGATAGTTATTCTTTCTACACATATCGTTTCGGATGTTGAAGCAGTAGCAACACATATTGCTGTGATGAACCACGGTCATCTTGTTGCCTCTGCAACACCGGAGGAGATGCTTCGTTCAGCGATGGGTAAAGTATGGGAAGCGATCATTCCCTCAGAACAATTTGATGTTATACGTTCTACATTTAAGACCTCTCGCGCTGTCAGACGACCCGATGGTGTTCATGTGAGGATAGTAGCCTCACAACAACCCGTTAGTGGCGCTGTGGCAGTGGAGCCTGATCTCGAAGAAGCATTTATCTTCGCCGTCAATTCGGGAGCCAACCATGGGTGAATCTCTTAAACTGATCAAGGCTATTGCTCGTGTTGATGTACTATTTAGGTTTCGCCGTACATCAACAATTGTTATTTTACTTGTCATCGCCGCATTAATGTATCTACTTATTCCAGATATACGTTCTGGAAATACACTTATTCAAGTAGATGGGCACAGGGTAATATATAACTCAACAGCAATTGCATTAGGTACAGGGATGATGTGCGGGTTGCTCTTAAGTGTGATAGGGTATTATCTTGTGAGCAATTCAATTAAACGAGATATCCTCTCACGCGTCGGATTTATTGTTGCATCAACTCAAATAAAAAATGGGCAATACATTGTTGGAAAAGTAATAGGAAACATTGTTTACCTGACACTCATCATGCTTGCATGTATGGTGAGCGCAATGATTATGTTTTTTGTACGCGGCGAAGGACAATTTGAACCATTAACATTCCTATATATTTATGTATGGTCAATTACGCCTGCAATTATCTTTTGTTCTGCAGTTGCTATTTGCTTTGAAGCAATACCCAAACTTTCAGGTCGTCTTGGTGATGTGGCGTTTTTCTTCCTTTGGGCGGCATTCCTTGCCGTCCCTGCCTCTATGTTTGAACAGAAAATGGGTTCACGTTGGTTACAGGGTCTTGACATGGTGGGTATCGTTCAACTTATGAGCCAGATGGAAGTACAATTTCATACCACTTCTATGTCAATCGGGCAATCCTCGTTCGACCCCTCTAAAACCCCTATAATTATGTCGGGATTAACATGGTCATTCACCGATTTCGGATTACGGATTGTTGCATGTGTTGTGCCAATATTTTTTGTTTTGTTAGCATGGTTGTTTTTTCATCGCTTCAATCCAACAAAAATAAAATTTTCTGTTCAACACACTAAAAATTTATTCCTGACAAAGTTGAATGCAATGGTTAAACCTATAACGAGAACTTTACAATTTGCATCAACATCAAAGCGAAATACTTCTTCCTCGTTATTAAGAGTCGTCCGAGCTGATGTTTTTGCAACACTTGCACTCTCGCCGTTCATTATTCTTGCGATGATTATCTTTGAACTGATTTCGTTGGTAATTGATACAGGTGCGCTTCGCGAAGGGGTATTACCCGCTATTATTGTAGTCTTAATCATTGCCTTATCGGATATCGTTACACGCGATTATTCAGCAGGCATGATGAACCTTCTTTACACAACGCCAAAAATCAAAAACAATTATGTTGTATGGAAATTTACCTCTGCCTTTGTGGTAACGCTTTGTTTCACGTTAATACCTATACTGCGATTGACGTTTACTCTTCCGGCGTCAGCAGTTTCATTATTGATAGGTTCTTGTTTAATCACGGCAGGTGCGGTTGGGATGGGGATTCTTACACGAAGTCGAAAAGCATATATGGGTATTTTTCTTATGCTTCTGTATATCAGTCTTAACGCCGCGGGAGATCCCCCTTTAGATTTTGCTGGTTTTTATGGCAAAGCTACGCCACTTGTTCAATCAATATACGCTTTGATCGCTGGAACTCTTATTTTTACCGCATGGGTAAAATATAAGTTTTCCCTACGCAACTAATCTGTACAAACGCATCGTATACGTCTTCACAGATTAGTTGTGAGATAAATTACTCATACCTATCCAACTTAAAATTTTCCCCAAGGTAAATTCGTCGCGCTTCAGGGTCATTAGCAAGATATTCAGCATTCCCGGCTTTTAAAATTTTTCCTTCAAACAGTAAATACGAGCGATCAGTAATTGAAAGCGCTTCATGAACATTATGGTCGGTCATGAGAACGCCAATACCTTTGTGCTTCAAGTCGCGCACGATGCGCATAATATCTTCCACCGCTATCGGGTCAATTCCGGCAAATGGTTCATCAAGTAAAATAAATTTTGGTTCGGTTGCAAGTGTGCGGGCAATTTCTGTTCTACGTCGCTCGCCCCCTGAAAGTGTATATCCCTTGCTCTTTGCAAGATGCGAAATACCGAACTCTTCAAGCAACTGATCACATCGAGCAATCCGCTCCTTTCGAGTCATCTTCATCATTTCTAAGATTGCCATGACGTTTTGTCTAACCGTTAGCTTTCTGAATATAGATGCCTCTTGTGGCAAATATCCGATACCCATTCTTGCCCTTCGATACATCGGTTTGCGCGATATATTGCTGTTGCCGATAAACACGTTTCCTGCGCTTGGTCGGATCATCCCAACAATCATATAAAATGTTGTTGTCTTTCCTGCGCCATTTGGTCCCAGTAATCCTACTACTTCGCCTTGATTAACTTCCACACTAACATCATTGACTACAAGCCGTTTACGAAATCGTTTTTGCAATCCTTCAGTACGAAGGGCGGTTGATGATGTATTTATAGTAGGAGCGCTCACAATCGGTTCTTCTTCCGGTGTCATCATATCCTCATGTTCATTGTCATTTATCATATCGTAATACTTATTTTCTTTTCACCGAACAATCGGTTTTTCTTTCCAATTAAAACCGGTCAAATTGTAATCTTCTTCGTGTCCGTTCAAAATTCGTTCCGGTACATATTTACCCTCAACGCCGCCGATGACCTTCAATTGGTCAATCTTTCCATTGAGAAACTCGATAGATACATGATCTCCCGTTGTATTATTCATTCCATCGGGAGTTTTATCATCAAATAGATAATACAGCATTGTAGCAGTTCTATCAACTTCAATATTGTTGATCTTATTTTCTTTGAAAAACATGGTCATATCCTGCCCGCTGATTTGATGATAGCGTTTAAGCAGAGTAGGGTCAGCTTGTGATATGGAAAATGCATGACCATGAAGATAGAGTACTCGTAATCGTTTCTGCTCTAATTTTACAAACATCGAATCTCCGGAAGATTGTGTAGTCGTTCCATTCGATTGTGTTTGCCAAACAAATGGGGTTCCGCGAAGTTCAATACTATCAAGTTTGGTGTAGAAGACTGTACTACCCGCCTGAGAAGTTACATCAGTTCTTTTCATAGACACATTCCCCGTAGCCAATAAGCGTTCGGGAGGCTGTTGATAGGTTTCCATAGTATCCGAAATAATTACTACAGAATCTGTTACTCCGCCTGATGTGTCAATTTGCGTTGCACGGGGTCTATCGAACATCAAACTGTATTTTACTTTCTTATAATTCTCAAAATGACCGCCGCTAAGGGTTAGATGATTTTCACTACTCACAATGACTACATTACTTTCTGCAATAGTTTTTTGTTCATCGCGATAATAAACTAGATCATCCGCAGTCAATACACTCGTTGAATCAAGTACTTTTACGTGTTGTCTGAAATGTGCCATTCTATCTTTCGAGTAATACGAACCGAAATCAGAAAATAAATTCATTTTATTGTCGTCAAGACGTACATTCCCGGATGCTTCACAGATTCTCGTGTCACCATAGTAAATCCCGTGATCTGCACGCATGGTTAAACTATCCTCTGTGACTATGACATTTCCTTCGAGGTTTACTTTATTACTCTTCAAGTACTGCGTCGCTCGTTTACATATAACGATAGTTTTACCGTGAGTGAATTTCACATTACCGATAAGTTGGCGGGCTTGTTCACCATTAAGTTCCAGCCCCACTAAACTATCTGCATGATGCAAGTAAATAATGTTATCCTGAGATTGAGCGTAAAGAGGGGAGAGGGTAACAATGACTGCACCTAACAAGAAAAGAAAATATTGCAAAATCACTCTACGGTTCATTATTCCGATCTTCCTTGTCCGGTCACTTTGAATATCGTATAATTCTTCAATCCTCTGTCAGATTCAAATCCGGTGCCTTGAATATGCTCAGTCGGTGATAAAATATCTACAAACACCGGTGTAGTAATTTTTTGGGTTCGATTATTGTAGAATAAATCCTGTGTTTTCAATGTCGTTCCACTATCTGATATGACGACGACATTTCCATGTGCTTCAAGGTCTTTTGTGAGGTCGTTTACTTTTCCTGTATTTGCGGTAAGCACAGATGTGTGATGTTCGTGTTCGTCATAAAAATCAACTACAATGCCGGAATCGAAAAGTGTATATTGCTTCTCAGAATACGTTGCAAGATGCCCCGTTTTGAGGATTGCAAGAATTTTTCCAGAATCTGTCAATGTGATCGTTGTTTTCCAGCTTTCCTGTGTTGGTAAATCTTGGCTTACTACTGTGTTAGAAACAGCAGGTTTCAATTTTTCTTCACAGCCGGTGAAAGCCAAAACCAAACATAAACCGAAAAATAATACTACTACCGCTCTCATTAATTCTCGTTTCCAAGTCCTGCTTTAACAAGTTCATGCAAATGGACTATGCCAACGGGATGGTGTTCAGCATCTACAACAACAAGTTGTGTAATTGAAAACGCTTCCATCTCTTGAAGAGCAATTTCAGCAAGAAGATCTTTCATAATCGTCTTGGGCTTACGGGTCATTGCCATTTCTGCCGTGATGTTTGTAACATCGGTTGTTTTCTGAAGTAATCTTCGCAAGTCTCCGTCGGTGACGATACCGAGCAATACATTCTTCTCATCCACTACGCATGTAGCACCAAGTCGCTTTGAAGTTATTTCCAGAATGGCGTCGCGCAACGGTACATCTCGTAATACTTTGGGAATAGCTTCCCCTGTCACCATTAACTCTTCAACCTTTAATAACAATCGTTTACCAAGGTTTCCGCCGGGATGGAACATGGCAAAATCTTCGCGGGTGAAATTTCGTTTTTCCAATATTGCCATCGCCAGAGCATCACCCATAACCAACATCGCGGTGCTTGAAGATGTTGGAGCTAAATCAAATGGGCACGCTTCTTCTTGTACACTTACATCCAAGAGTATAGATGATTGTTGTGCGATTTTTGAATTCATATTTCCAAGCATCGAAATAACCGGAACGCCAATACGTTTAAACATTGGCAATATTTGCTGTAATTCTTCAGTATCGCCGCTCTTTGATAAACACAATACAACATCCTCGCTTCTTACCATCCCTAAATCACCATGAATAGCATCGGAGGGGTGGAGGAACAATGAAGGTGAACCGGTCGAGTTAAGCGTTGCAACAATTTTCCGTGCAATAAGCCCCGATTTTCCCATTCCAGTGACGACGATTCTTCCTTTACAGGCATACAATGTCTCTACTGCTTGTACAAAAGAGTCTCCAATACGGTTAAAAAGTTCGGCAACTGCGCCCGCTTCAATCCGTATAACTTCTTTCCCTTTTTCTATTAAAGATTGTGCACCGTTCATGGTAGTTGTCACTTAAATATGCTTTTTAATCGTGTAAAGAAATTTGAAGATTCCTCTTCAATTGGTTTCAATTCTCCCCGTAACCGGAGTTTTGATTTTAAATTATTATAAGTAAAAAATGCACGAGTTAAATCACTATCTGAATACTTCAGCAAATCAGTAAAAAAGTTTTTTGAATCCAATGCAATCTTCGGGTCGCGAATATTTTTATTCAACATCAATTCATTGTAATAATTCGTTATCGGTATTAACCGAATATATTGTTCTTCGCCATCATAGACCCATAATCGCTTGTCTGATGGACAGACAGCTAACGTTAACGTTTGGTTCTCACTTGTTACCATTTTCACTTCACGCACAGGTTGTAAACATTGGGGACAAGGTTTTCCTGTATTCCATGTTGAATACGTCCACCTTCGCAATTCCACAAAGTTATCCGGAATCGTATTGGATTTGTTATTCACAATTTCGATAGATATCTGTCCTAATGAGAATTCCCGTGCCGTTACCGAGATGGCTCCAAAATTCGTTTCAACCATTCCATAGGCAAATACGGGAGCAAGCGGCTCATCAAAGTTCAGTGTATCCGTTTTCTCACCGAGAATAAGCTCTCCGTTACCGCGTCTTCCTTCACCAATAACAGTCAGCGACTCTAAAATGGCATGATACTTCTTGTAAACTACCCGCTCGCCGGGGAGTATCCCTGATAGAAAGTCACTTTCTCGTACACTTAATGAACGAGGATATTCTAAATGTTCTGAAGCCATGAATGATAAATACTAATAATACTAACCGGTGTTACTTAAAACAAATCTCAAATCAAACCCTTTGCCTTCAAAATCCTATCCAACAATTCGCGCACTGCGCCGCGTCCGCCTTCTCTTGTCGTAACAAAATTTACTCGCTTTTTTACAACTGGGATTGCATTCGGAGGGGCGGCTGACACACCTACAATATCGAGAAGGGGGAGGTCAAACTCATCATCGCCGATAAAACATACTTCGTCATCATTCAACGAATATTTTGTTTTCAATTTTGCGTATGCGGAAATCTTATCAAAAGAATTTTGATACACTTCCTCGATCTTTAATCGTCCGGCTCTTACTGTAACTGCTTCGGAGTGTCTGCCGGTTATGATAGCAAGGAGAATTCCATTATCACGTGCACGGGCAATCCCGAATCCATCATGGGCATCGAACGCTTTCGACTCAATCCCATTTGCATCTATATAAATACGCCCGTCTGCTAAGACCCCGTCAACATCCATAATCACTGTACGGATTTTCTTAAATTTTGCGTTGAGGGTTTTCTGAGAAATCTTTTTAGTGGGCAAATTGTTCTTTCACAATATCATCAATAACGATTATATCTTTTAAAAGATTTTCAAGTAAATCAAGTTTCAATTGACTTGCCGCATCGCTTTTTGCTTTTGCAGGATTTGGATGTGTTTCAATAAATAATCCGTCTATACCAACAGCGACACCGGCACGAGCGATGGGGAAAATAAATTCGGGTTGTCCGCTCGTTGTATCTTTTCCGCCGCCGGGGAGTTGTACTGAATGTGTCGCATCTAAAATAACCGGATAACCAAGTGATCGCATGATAACTAACGAACGCATATCTACAACTAAATTATGGTATCCGAATGTTGTTCCACGCTCTGTGAGAAGAACATTCGGATTTCCTGTCATCTCAACTTTTTTAGCCTGATGCCCCATATCTTCCGGAGCCATAAATTGCCCCTTTTTAATGTTCACAATTTTGTTACTAAATCCCGCCATCTGAAGCAATTCTGTCTGACGGCAGAGAAATGCTGGTATCTGTATTATATCAGCAACCTCCGATGCAATATCTACTTCCTCTTCTGTGTGTATATCGGTAAGGATAGGAACATGAAATGTGCGCTTCACTTCGTGTAAAATTGTTAACGCTTTATCCAAATCAAGACCGACAAACGATTTTCCACTTGTTCTGTTCGCCTTTTTATAAGACGACTTAAACACAAAAGGAATTTTCATTTTATCGGTAAGTGTTTTAATGCGTTCAGCGGTTCGCAGAGTAATATCTCTGCCTTCAACGACGCATGGTCCTGCTATGAGAACGAGTCTTGTATTCCCTCCAAAAACAATATTATGAAGGCGAACTACTCGTGGTGTTTTTTTCATGGAATGATTATTATACCGTTTTCTTTGATACCCTGTTTAGCATGAAATTGGAATGAACCAATCATATACGTTAGGGTTGTAGAAGTATTTGTAAATGTAGTGTCCCAAATTCCATTTGCGTCTGTTTGAATTGAAAAACTTTCAATTGGTGTAGCGCTGGTAATTTGTAAATTTGAAGAATGCAGGGTTACTGCATTGCCTGTTCTATTCTGGAACCGGTAATAAAACCTATACGATGTTGTGGAAGGTAATGAGGAAGCAACAACAATATCCTTGCTTACAATTCCGTAATTCCCAATTCCCGTAAGTGTATAATGACCGGTATGAGCAATCGTGATAGAAGTAGAAACGGTTTCATCATCCAAAACTGCGGGACAAACACTTTGTGGCACAACATAAATAATTGGTTGTACGAAAATATGACCATTGGTATCAGGATTGGTAAGAATGGATTTAAATGTACCACCACATACTTTTAAGTAGCTTATCTGAACAGTAAATGGTACTCCCATCTGAACACTATCAGGGCTTACTAAGGCTAAAACATCGCCTACAACATCTCGCTCAGAGTCATTTCCGTTGTCTTTTATCGAAATCAGGTCACAAGAGGCAAAACCGATTGCTAACAACAATACTATAAAATTACAATATTTCATATACTATCAAAAGTACAAAATTGAGACGAAAGTAACAAAGACACCAATCTACTTCATCAATACCAGTTTCTGCCTACTCTGATAAATAATTGCATTTGCATTATTACTTACTTCAAACCTGGCAAAATATATCCCTGAGCTCAATCCCGATGCATCAAATGATTCGGTATAAACTCCCGGTAAACGTTGTTCATTCACCAGAGTAATAACTTCTTTTCCGGTTAAATCATAAATTACCAATCGTATAAATCCCTGTTGTCCGATATTGATATTAAAATTAGTTACAGGATTAAATGGGTTGGGGTAATTTTGTGTCAATGAATATTTGCCCGGTAACGGGTGTGAAGAATATTCTATGCCTAACGTAGCAGTATGATAGCCACGTACCGAAATATCATCAACATACATACCGTCCCGTTGCGTTCCTCCATCCGAAGATAATCTAAATCGTATCCATAGCGGAAGATTGACGTAGGCTGATAAGTCTATTTGCTGGAAAATCCAATCCATACCCGGAGAGTATGCATCATATCCCCATAACCCGATAAATTGTTTGCCCAGACCGGTAGCTTTTCGCGTTATAGATGTTTTCATAACACGCCATGCTAAGCTATCTGTCGAAGTTTCCACAACGCCAATATCGTTGCTTGGTTCAATTGCCCATTTCGTCCAGAACGAAAATATTATATGATCAAAGCCCGTTAAATTTAATGAATGATTCAACGTAAGACGTAAATCTGAATTGGAAGGATAAGTCCCTGTCGGACTATCTGCAAAAGACTGTGTAGAATTGTATCCTCTATTGGCGATTCCCCAGCCATTCGCTGTCCAGTTGTTCATGGATGTACCGTCCTCAGATAACAATACCGTCGAGTTTCCGGGAATGAGAGAAACTGTATCCTTTCGAATATAGCCTCCTGTATCCGAAATTGTAAAGATCAAAAAAGTTGGTACTCCACCGGCAAGACTTGATTTCATAGTACCGGAAATTACTGCTGATTCCATACTCGATATCGGTAAATACTCTACTCCGGATGAATCTGTTGTCCATTGAAACACTGACGTGTCGCCTGAAACCTTTACACTGAGATTATAAGCATCTTCAGATCCTTTGTTTCGTACATATCCTAGAAGTGAAAATGTTTCACCGGGCATTAATATCCCATCATTGTTCTGGTCCAGTATTTCTATATGATGCAAAACAGGAAACATTCCTGCAACCAAGGCAATGTGAATATTGGCTGATAAATTTTCTTCTGCAAGTGGAAGGATCGAGGTAGAGGGGGGCCAAAATGTAGGACCGACTTCAGGCGTCATAGCGAACGTTTGCGGCTTTGTTGCATCGCCATACATATAATCATCAGAAGTCCCCCTTGTACCATATCGAACAGTTTGTTGATCTGTTCCTAATAAATACCGGTTTGTTGCTGTCATATCAAATGCAAACTCTCGGTAGAGAAGTGAATCGCGTGTCTCCTGATCGAGATACCCGAATGGATAAACTAAATAATTTCCAAATGTATGATAATTTAATGCGGTTTTTATAACATGAGCGCGCATAAAATGATCTATGCCTGCTACTTCCGGTTCCGAAAAAGGTGCTGTTCCCCTATATGTATCATCTGCTGAGTTTGTGCTCGATCCGTTATTTGCTGAATTCCACATATAGTCAGGACCATAATTTCTGTTTAAATCAACTCCAAAAGTACCGTCATTATTATTCCTCCTGTTTTTTCTCCAGAAACCGCCCCCATCCGGGTTCGTTGTTTGATTATATACATAACCGTCAGGATTGACTACCGGGATAAACCACATCTGCCTGTTATGAACCAGAAAATTTGCTGTATTATTACTCTCATTGTTTTCAAGAAGCCACCACATATAATACATAACCACCATGAGTCCTTCGGGTTCGCGTGCATGGTGCAACGCAGTATAGAGAACCTCCGGCTCGATTGATTCGTTGGTGTTGGGGTTATCAGAAATCTTCACAGCCCATAATGCTCTCCCTTCGTTAGAAGTCCCGATGCTTTCCCTTTGTGTAATAAAATCTGGAAATAGTGTGTGCATCGAATCTAACTGCTGAATCACTTCTGCGTACGTATAATATCCACCCATGCTTCCCTCACCGAAGCCCAAAGCATTCATTGTACCACGATGTAATTGGGAGCCGGAAAACTTCTCCATATCTTCTATTACAACGTTAAAGGAAATACCGTTCTTGGAAAGTTGTTCTCGTGCGACATCATCAGTTGTAAATTCCATCCATTCGCCGGGTCTTCCTGTTGTTCCTTCCGGGTCAATCCCGCAATCAAATATTCTTTCCAACGAAGATTGGTCGGCAACAAAAATCCGTATCTGCTGATATATCGTATGATTACTACAAAACACAACAGTCGTTAAAATAAAAAAAATACAAATCCAAAATAGTTTCATCTACTCACCCATCAATATAAATTATTTTAAATAAATACTCTTGTAGAGACGTCCCGATGGGACGTCTTCCCTAATCATAAAAATAAATCCACACCATTCCCGCACCCCTAATATACTCCAAATTAAATTATTTTTGACAATACCTTAATGATTTGTATTTTATGTCCTCATGATTGAACAACTAATCCGTCTTGAGCAGTATAATCTAACTAACCTACACGGCGATACTATCCGCCTTGATGTTCGATATACTGAAAATGGTACTAAAAAGCCCATTATTATTATCTGCCATAGCTTCATGGCATTTAAGAATTGGGGATTTTTTCCGTATCTTGCAGAGTGCTTTGTTAAAGCAGGCTATGTCTCTGTATCGTTTAATTTTTCTCTAAACGGTGTTATAGCAGACGGTTCACGGATAACAGATTTTGAGGCATTTGCCCGAAACACGTTTAGTTGTGAACTGAAAGATTTAAACACCGTTGTAAATGCTTGTTGTAATGGAACGATCACAGGAACAATCGGTGATGCTGAACGTATTGGAATCGTAGGGCATTCTCGCGGCGGTGGAATTGCAATCATCCAAACTGCAACCGATAAAAGAATAAAAGCTCTTACAACACTCTCCACAATCTCCACGTTTGATAGATGGAGAGAACATCAAAAAATCGAGTGGAGAAAACACGGATACTTAGCCCTTGCTCGCGATTCAACCATTAGCCCGTTGCGGATGGGCATTGGGTTACTAAATGACTTTGAAACAAACTCTGAACGTCTCAATATTTTACGTTCTGCTTCAGCCATAACTTGTCCGTGGCTCATCGTTCACGGCAAAACGGATGTCACAGTACAGGTAAAAGAAGCGGAAGCATTGTACAACGCTTCAAATAAAACGACTACGCAATTATCTTTGTTTGAGCATATCGGACATTTATACAATGCCACTTCGCCAAACGAAGATCAATACCGAACACTAAATACAATTGTAGAACCATCTATTCAATTTTTCAAACGATCGTTGTAAAGGAAAAATATGTACCAAACCCAAACCATGAAAACCAATCTTTTCCCCGTAGTAGAACAAAGTGTTGTAACGCAAGCGTTATGGATAACAACCTGTACAGTTCTCACTGCTGTCGGAGCGCAAATTGAAATCCCTCATTTACCCGTTCCCTACACATTGCAAACATTGTTCGTTCTTCTTTCGGGAGCAGTACTCGGTAAACGCAATGCCACCATAAGTCAGGCATTGTATCTTGCCCTTGGTGTACTAGGATTTCCTGTCTTTGCTCAATTTGGCTTTGGATTTGCTAAACTTCTCGGTCCAACCGGTGGGTATTTATTAAGTTTCCCCATTGCCGCATTTGCAGTAGGATACATTATTGATAAAAACCGCTCGTTTCTTTGGTCAGTATTTGCTATGATCATAGGCGCAGTTATTATTTTCAGTCTCGGCACCATTCAACTTAACTACACCCTTATCCATGATTGGAAACAATCGTTTACAAGCGGTTTCCTTATTTTTTCATGGTGGGATATGGCAAAAATACTTACTGCCGCTTCCATTGCGCATCAGATAAGAAAGTTCTAATCGTTTAGGTATCGCTATGAGCAACATTCCGCCACAGAACGACGACGAAACATGGGATGAATTTGAATGGGAACAGTTCATGCAGGAACAAGATCGTAAAACTGACCGCTTCATGGAGTTGATGGATCGTTATAAAGACGACCCGAATAAAGAAGATATACTTGCTCACGAAATGGGTTGGGATAAAGATTCACTTCATGAGGAAGGGGAGGGGTTTTCAGGAGAAGAACTGATACAGGAACTCCTTGATGAAGATAATGAAGGGGAAGAATGGAAGTTTGCCGCCGGGTTAGAACAGGATGAACACGAAGAACTTGAAATTCACCATTTTAAGAAAATTCCCGCATTTCAACTTGCTCACGAATTTGGCTTACGGATTCAAAAGATCGTTGAGGATATGCCCGAAAAACTGCGTGAAGATACTGATGTAGTTGATTTTTTTTCCAATGTACTTATCTCTGCCGCAAAAATGGCGGGAGGAGCAAGCTATTCCGATGATGTCCGATTACTCGGTGGGAATATTGCCTATTGCAAACGAGCTTTGAACGCTGCCAACAAAGCTATTGATTCATTGAAAATACTTCGCGAACAATCAATTATCAAAGAAGAAATGTATTTCTCCCTTTTCAAAGATGCAAAGGTCGTTCGCGACGAAATCGCTCTCTATGTTGTAGAACTCCGCGATCGCTTCCGCAAAGGAATCTAAAAAAAGTGTCATTGCTTCATCACGCTTTAGCGTGATGAAGCAATCCCCCACCACGAAGAACAATCACAGTTTATCGTTGCACTAAATGGTTGTCGTTCGGCTTATGAACAGCCCCCAACAATACCTCACTCAATAACTCTTTTCATCAACACTGCAGATTCACAACTATGAATCTTAAATTCAACCGATGAAGTAATCTCACCTTGAACACTGCTTCGCTGAATACGTGTAAAACCCTTTCGTTGAAAATAGGATTCTGCTGTATTTGTAAAAAGATACAACTCTTTGACTTGCTTCTCTGATGCAAAGGTAAGTAATGTATGAAATAGCATCGTTCCTATTCCATGATTTCTAAACTCCGGCAACACCGCCGTTGAACGCAAAAGAGCATGAGGGTGATATACTTCCAATCCAATCATCCCCGCAATGCTTCCTTTTGATTCAGCAATTAAAAAATTCTCAATATGGTCTGCAACGCCATCGGTCGGTAAATTTGATTGCTGCAAAACATCTGTAAGTACACCATAATCTTGTTTTCGTGCTTTTCTTATTGTTAAGGAGCCTATCATAAAGAAATATTCTTATCTATTATTGTCGTTCTAAAACGCATATATTCCACATTATCGTACTATTCGTATACGTTTGTTTGAAGCCCTGTGTTTCAAGCATTTTAATAATTAATTTCCAATCATGCCAATACGGTCTGAATTTCCATTTGAACAGAACTCCAAGAGCAATTAATCCCCTAAAACTAACCTGAACAAGCAAATTCGGATTAGGATAGGTAAAAGCATACGTTTGCTTGGTTCGATTCCCTGATACGCTCAATAACCGAAACACATCCTCATAACAACAAACAACCTTGTCTAAAACAACAATATCGGCATCGTTTATCGAATCATTCATTTCTATAATATCACCTACGAGATACTTTGTTTTATCCTCCAACCCCAATTCTCTTGAAAGTTTTCGTGCCCCTAATATCATTCCTTCCGATATGTCAATTCCTACAGCAGAACTCGCGCCCTGTTGTAATATTGTAAGATGCAATCCGCCAACGCCGCACCCAATTTCTAACACCGATTTACCTGAAAAACTTTTTGAAGAAATTCCCTCGATAAGAAACCGTTGTTCTTTACCAAGACCCTTCTTCTTAAAATCTTTCAAATACCGTTTCGCTTGACCGTTAAAAAAATCATTTGTCCCTTGTAAGGAACACTTTTGACAGCAACTCATATATCCTTCATAAAATATTTATTATAGAGACGCATTGTCAAAGATCCGCCATTGGCGGACATGCGTCTGTTTTGTCAGTAAGCTTACTTCTTCACCCGCATTCTTTTCACATACTCCACCAAATGTGCTAGAGTCAACAACATCGAAATACTATGTGATACATCATGCGAAGATAATTTCTGTTTCTTAAGCAATGATCTCACGCCATCCTTATTCACAAAGCCGGAAGAAAGAAACGCTTCACTAAACAACATCTCTTCAACATACTTCTCAAGTTTATTCACATACCATTTATGGTATGGGCGAAATGGTTTAGCATTATCGAATTGTTCCAACCATCGCAACCCTTGCTTTTTGCTCATGGATGAAATGAATTTATGATATGCCATTGGAGCATATCGGAAAAAATGTTCTCCGTAGGGAACGCGTACATGTCCATACGAAATCGGTATATGTTCTAACAATGGTTGTTGAGAATGTATCACTGCTTCATGAAAACTGTGCGACCATCGAATTGAACGGTCTGCCTGTAAAAATAAATCGTAAAATTCATTATCACTATACGGCATGTGACATGCTATGACACTTGTCTGCAAAGGATATCCATGTGCATAATGATGAGCCCATAACTCATACCATGAAAACGCGTCAATCTGTTCTTCGTATGATGGAAGTGAGCGCGATTCAAGCCATTTCGTCAATCGCTTATGAGTAGAACGCGATTCCGCTTGATAAAAATCTCTCCCAATAATTTCCTCATTCCATACGCCGGTTGAATACATCGAAAGGAGAAAATCTGTTATATCTGATGAGGATTTCGCATTCTGTGCCGCGATCTTTGCCCTAATTCCACGTCGGAATTCACAACCCGCACTATCAAGAAGCATCGGTGTTGTTCCGGCAAGGCTCTTAAATGCAAACATTTGAAATGCTATATCAATAGTTGTGTGTCCGCTTCCAAGTGTAATTACGTCATTTGCTAACGAGCCAAACGTATCAAAAAATATATTATTTGAAGAAATAATTGTATGCTTTAATTGTAACTCAGCGCTGATTTGAGATGCCAGCGTAACATCCGTACTTCCCGCCTCGCCAAATGTCATAGCCGAAAACATTTCTGGATGGTGCGATAATACTGCAATGGTGGCACGCGAATCCCACCCGCCACTCAATGCCACAACTGAGCCGGGACGCTTTTTGATAGCTCGTTCATTACACGCAATAAATGTTTCCACCATTGGCTTAGGAGTTGAGAGTATATTTGTATAAACAGGTCGCCAATACATTTTTTTCTCAATTCCATCTGGTGAAATAATGAGATACTCTCCCGCAGTTGCACGATGTATTCCTTCAAACATCGTTTTATCTCCTAAGGGAAACCCAATTGTAAGAAGGTCAACAATACTTTCACTATGTAACGAAGGTTGAACCTTGCCTGATGCAAACAGGGGGTGAAGGTCGGTTGTAACACATATCCCAAAATCAGTCTGCGAATAAAAAAGTGGAAACCTCCCCAAACGATCAGTTGCAGCAAGAAGAGTTCCTTCTTTAGTATTCCAATAAAATAGTGCAAAGGGTCCATTCAAATTTTGTAAACTTTGAATTCCTTGTTGAGCAATTAAACGATAAGAAAGCTCAGCTTCAGAAATCGATCCAAGGTCGTTGTACAATTCTCCATAAAAAAGAACTGTACCTTCATTGCCTGAAAAAACATAATTGTTCCTCTGAAAGTGCTTTGGATACACTCCGCCAAAAGCAACCTGTAAATTCTGCAACGATGGAAGAAATGTATTCATCTCACGCAACATTGCAGAACTTTGCAAGATGTGCTCTAACCGTTGGGTAAGTGGAATTTCTCTTGTAGTACGAGAGTATAACGCAGTAATACCTGCCATAAAGTGTGCTATTACCTCGAAACCAATTTGATGTCGAGAATTTTATCGAAACGAAAATTCCGTTCACCTGCCGCCGCAAAACAATAGGCAAATAAATAAGGCGCAAACGATCGGTTCTCTTTCACATCAAGAATTTCTTTGGGTAAGATAACACGTTCAGATATTTGATTCCCGTATGATGAAAGATATTGAATCCATAATTTTGCATTGGTTTGAATTGCCTCTTCTGCAATAAGTCTTCGATGAAACAAAAGCCTTTTCTTTAAATCATTTTGTTGTAAGTCCTTAAGCGATGTTATATCGTGCGCTTTAAGAAGTTTGATAAAAAACATCAACAATTGAGCAGTAACAAACGTATCTTCCATTGCACGGTGCTTTACCGGAAACGGAATCCCAACAACTCTTGCCACATTTTCCTGGGGATATTTCCCGATACCAGGTAACAATTGTCTCGCTAAGGTTAACACATCTACAACAGGTGCAGTTAATATCGGAAATCCATTCAAACGAAATTCATTGCTAATAAAGGAAAAATCAAAAGGTGCATTATAGCCTACAAAAACAGAATCTTTCAACATTTCATGCAATTTATCAGCAATATCTTCAAAATAGGGAGCAGTAGCAATCATGTCATTCGTTATTTGATTAACTGAAAATGCTCCGGAAGAAATCATTCGTTTCGGGTTGACTAACGTTCCAAATGACTCAACAATGGCTCCGCCATGAACTTTAATAGCCGCAACTTCACATACACGGTCATGCTTTTCAGGTGAAAGACCTGTTGTTTCCGTATCTATAACAACAAACTCCATCTCATCAATATGGAGTGAATCAAAATCAATCATTCTTTCATTTCTATTTTCAATATCAGCAAATCGGTAGCTCTCTACTCTCTAAAATTCAAAAACTCATTCCAATACTGAAACAATTCCACTGTTGCACGAACATCACCAAAACAATAATGAGCTATATCCCGGTAACGTCCATCGCGAAATAAATTACCCATATCCAATCCGGTAATTCCATCACTCTTCGGGCTTTTTACCCCGAATGCTTTACAGTAAAAATCTAAATTAAATTTTCGGACAGTATTATAATATGTCAACTGCTCCAGTAAATCACAATGAACATTTGCGCTATAGCGGTACGGTACAAGATTCCTGCTCGGACGTATGCCAACAAGCGCAGAACGCAACATCACGAACGGCCAATCAAATGCTCGTCCATTAAAAGTAATAAATTGATCATAATGAGCTATCGTCTCCCAAAAATTCGTAAGTATCTCACGTTCATCACCTGAAATAAATTCTACTTTCTCATCTTCCGAGAAAAATTTCTCCTTCTCATTCGATTGAAAAAAAACTTTCCCTGCTCCTGTATCAGGATTCGCCATACCGATGGCAAGAACTTGTGACGTCGGGGCATACAGACTCAGTTTAAGCATTTCAGCTTCACGCTCTTCATCGTTTTTTGCAAATTTCAGCAAATATTCTTGTTGAACTTCATCAAAGCTTTCAAATGGCAGGGCAAGGGTTTCAATATCAAAAACAACTCTGGTCATAGCATGTTCCAATATTATTGAATATTCTCTTCTATCAAACTCTCTGTATCAAGTAAACGCAATACGCGGTAAATTGTCTGCCACGAAAACCCTCTCCTTGCCAAAAAAGAGCAAAGTTTTTGTTTACGCGCTTTATCATCGTTTTTATTGTTCATTGATTGGTGTCGCTTCAGGAATTGTTGTGCGGCAGTAAGTGCAAGTTCATCTTCGTCTCCATCGGTAAGCCTTTTGTTAATGGTATCTTTCGTAATAACCTGACTGATACCTTTTAATCGTAATTCGCGTTGGAGTAGCGCTTTACCTGCGGGTTTGCGGGAGAGAATATGATTGGTGTACGTCATCGCGTATCTGGTATCGTCTAAAAAACCGCGGTCACGTAAATGAATGATGACCTTATTGATGATTTCAGGATGGAATTCTTTTATCCTCAACTTATCCCAAAGTTCTTTTTCACTTCTCATTCTGCGACTGAGGATTGCTATCGCCTTTTCTTTCGCCTGAACAAATTCTTCGGATGACCGAATGTTATCAAGAATCTCATCACTGAGGATATCACCCGTTCTTAATCCATACGTGATAAGCACTTCTTCGTGAATCCGAAGAACTTGTTCTCCATCTATATAAATATCATAACGACGCTTGTCTTTATACCGCTCGATTTTCGAGAGAATCAACAATGCACCGTAGGTTGTTAAGATTTACCGTGTTTTTTAGGATTGGGTTCTGAAGCTTTTTTATCTTCATTCTCAACAGGTAATAGTCCCAGCTTTTTTCGTACTAATAAATTAATTTCTTCAGCTAATTTTGGGTTCTCCAAAAGGAACTTCTTCACATTATCGCGACCCTGTCCGATTCGTTCTGGACCGTATGCAAACCACGATCCGCTCTTCTGGATAATGTTATGTTGAATTGCCACATCAATTAAATCGCCTAATCTTGAAATTCCTTCGTTATATAAAATTTCAAATTCAGCTTCCTTAAATGGCGGAGCAACTTTATTCTTCACTACCTTTACTTTTACTCGGTTACCGATAATGGTTGTACCATCCTTGATAGCTTCAATTTTTCTAACGTCTAAACGTACTGAAGCATAAAACTTCAATGCGTTACCGCCTGTCGTTGTTTCAGGGTTACCGAACATTATCCCGATTTTTTGACGAAGCTGATTCGTAAAAATAACGGATGTTTTTGATTTGCTGATTGCTGACGTTAATTTTCGTAATGCCTGAGACATTAATCGCGCTTGTACGCCCATCGTAGGATCGCCCATTTCGCCCTCAATTTCAGCGCGTGGTGTCAGTGCCGCAACCGAATCAATAACGATAACATCAAGTGCGCCGCTTCGAACCAATGTTTCTACAATCTCCAATGCTTGCTCGCCGAATTCCGGTTGAGAAAGAAGTAAGTTGTTGACATCAACGCCCAATTTTTTTGCATAATTGATATCAAGGGCATGTTCAGCATCAATAAACGCCGCAATGCCTTCGTTCCTTTAAGCTTCTGCCAGAATG
>OBEQ010286289.1_pt1 | contig 22499 bp, 26 predicted proteins | sample 1670901 | NCBI WGS metagenome assembly OBEQ01 (sample SAMEA104232315, study PRJEB22302) | groundwater metagenome | biome: forest; feature: aquifer; material: groundwater | place: USA | collected 2011-08-07 | depth 5.4 m
AAACTGGAGGCTTCGCACACATCTCTTCGTGCGAGGCCTCCTTTTCAATTTCAAAAACTACCTGTGATATGATTGATTTAGGTAAGGCGAATACGCGGGCGGTCACGGCAACCTGTACGTCCGGTACCTGTACTTCAACGATGGTCGGTGGAACTGGAACTACAACTGGCTCGACAATAAGTTCGTACTCTCCATGAGGAGTATATAAAAATCCCTCGGTTTTACGAGGGATTTTTTTGGGGTGCTTTGTTGGCCGACTTTAGAACTTTGGATTGGCCGAAGATGTATCAGGAGCTCTCGGTTTTCCCGCGCGTGGCGGTACGAGTGTTGGGGTGGGACAAGGATCGGGCTTGACGCCTGTACGAGATATTTGGTACTTTGGTAAACATAACTCTTCACCCCATCCCCATTGCTATGCAAAAACTCGCCAGCGCCCTGCGTGAACTACGCGAAAGCGCCAACATCTCCCGAGACGCCCTTGCGGAGAAGGCGGAAGTTTCAGCCGCGTTCATTTATAAGCTCGAGGCAGGTGCGTATACCACGCTGTCCATCGACAAGAGCCGGAACATCGCGAAAGGACTTGGCCTGTCCTTCCGAGACTTCCTCGATGCAGTCGGTTTGCTCGACGATAGTTCAACGCCGAAGGCCGACCAAGTGCTGACGATTGCCCTGCGTAAACGCAAGCTGAACGACGGACAAGTGAAACAGATCGTTTCCTTCGTCGAGTTCATCGAAAAGAGCAGCAAAAAGTAGTTTATTCACTCATTTTACGGCTATGTCTGACAACAAGCCCAAGAAGCCAAAACCCATCGAAGAAAAGAGCCTCGCCGTTCTCCCCTTTGAAAACGAAGCAATCCGCAGCTACTGGGACAAGGAGAAAGAGCTGCGTTATCTGAGTGTTATTGACGTTATCCGCGCCCTCACGGATTCGCCTGATCCTACCGACTACTGGTATCAGCTGAAAAAGCGTGAGGAAAAAGCCAGCGGATTTGAGTTCTCGACAATCTGTCGAAAACTGAAGTTCGTATCCGCAGATGGCAAAAAATACGCTACTGAATGTGCAGATGTTGAGGGTTTGCTCCGTATCATCCAAGCAATCCCTTCCCCCAAGGTAGAGCCGCTCAAGCAATGGCTGGCGCGGGTTGGTTATGAACGCATTGAAGAGAACAAAGACCCTGAAAAGGCCATCCACCGCGCTGTCGCCTCCTTCGAGCGCATGGGGCACGATGAGGAATGGATTGATCGCCGCCTTCGGAGCATTGAGGCACGGCACGAACTTACGGGAGAATGGAAGAAACGCGGAATCAAAGGCGGCGAGTTTGGCTTGCTCACCAACGAGGTTTATCAGGCGTGGTCTGGTATGACGAGCCGGGAATACCGAGACCACAAAGGTCTGACCGATGAAAACCTCCGCGATCACATGACGCGGTTGGAACTCATTTTGAACATGCTCGCTGAGGCCAGCACGGCCGAGATCGCGCGGACGACAGATGCTCAGGGTCTCGAACCGAACCGCGCCGCAGCTCGCAAAGGCGGGGCTGTTTCTGACAGCGCACGCAAAGAGATTGAGAGTTCGACGAAGCAACCAGTCATTTCGCGAGAGAACTACCTGCCGAAGGTTGAGGGCAACAAACAGTTGAAATAAACCTGTATGACCCCTCACCAAAACACGTCCCTTGTATTACGCCAAAAGATCGCTCGCGGACGACGCTACGGCCGATGCACGCCGCGCTACATGGCGATGGTGTTCAAGTGGCGTTTTCACTTCTACGGCGTTCTGTACGACGTCTTGCTGAAAGCCAAACCTCTCAATCTGCCTCTCGACTTTACTGCGCTCGAGAAGTACATGGATGGATTCACAGTCGAATACCGAAACATCGCCGATCTCCCCGAAGAGTTCCTTGCCGATCTCCGCCAAGCCGGTGAAGTGAAAGAAGGCTGGAATCACATCGACACCAAGAACGGGATCGTTTACATCTTCTTCGATCCGAATATGTCGAAGGAGCGTCAGCGCTTCACCATCGCGCACGAGTGGGGACACGTGTTTCAGAAGCTCGATAGCGAGTTCAAGGCGGACATGGAATCCCTGCCCAATGCGGAAGAACGTAACGCGATCATCGAAAGTGTTGCCGATCACATGGCAGCCTTTTACCTTGTCCCGCATCCGCTCCTCAAGGCCGAAGCCACGGAAGCCATGCGTGTCTACGGCATCGAGGAAGCAATCGTACCCCGTCTCGCCGTTCGCTTCGCTGTTTCTCAAGCCGTAATCTCAAACAGTTTCATGAACTGTCGCCCTCGCTTTCAGATACGATAAAACCGCCCGCTGACACGGACGGCTCACCGGCAATAGCGGCGAGGCGCAGCTACTACCCACAGGAAGTATAGAGCAAAATACTTGTCTGCTCCATACCCCTGAAAGCTCCGCGTCGAAACCGCTCAGTTTACTGGCGTCTTTAGACACGGAGTTTTTATGTTGCCCGACGATGAACTTACTCAACTGGCCAACCGGTACTTCGTGGACGAACTTGGGCTCGCGCCCGAGGACGTGCCCGAAGCGTCCCGCAACTTCCTTGCGGCCTTTGAGGTTCTCCTTCGGATCGACACCCGTCTCAAACAACAACCCGTATGATCGACAGTGTAACAATCCGCATCGCCCGTTTCATCGTCTACTCCGACGAGTTTTTTACCAAGGCACAGTTTCAAGAACTCAAAGGTAAGTTTGGTGTCTTCGGTCGCTACTCAACGCGCTACACCGACTACGCGCAACGCTGTAAGGCCGAGGGTCGATACTTCCCGCAAGTCCATCTGATCGAGCGCCTGAAACGCACCAAGCGCGGCATGGTGCCCGCTGACCGCCACCTCGCCGTTCAAGTCTCGCTCCCAAAACTCGTGTTCGGTTCCAGTATCTTCGACGTGGACGAGCGCTTGCTCCCCGTGGCGGCGCAGAAAATCGTGGAAGCACTCAGGGAGATCAAGGTCGGGGTTACACCCGAGGACGTATTAGGAGCTGTCGTTGCTCGCGTGGACTACTCGAAAATCCTCCAAATCAGCCCGAGCTTCGGCACGACCGCCCAAATGCTTCGCGCCCTCATGCCGTATGACTTGAAACAGTCCTCGGACTTCAATCGCCGTGACTACCACGACGGTAAGGACGGCTTCTATCTCAAGTTTTACAACTCATCCAGCGGCTTTGTTTTGTACGATAAGTTTGATGAGATTATGGCCAACGGAAAGACAAAACTCGAGCAGGAAATTGCGCGACAGTACAAAGCTGGCAAGTGGACAAAGGGAGCGTTGCGGATCGAGCTATCACTTGAAAAAAAGCAGACCGTTGAGGCTACGCTAAAGCAATTTTATGACACGGGAAAAAAGAAGGATTTTACACTGCGCGAGGCAGCACGGATGGATATTGCGAAGGCGTGTTTGATCCGCACATTCGAGAACGTCTATATCAAAGACTTCAATCGTCTCGTTCGTTTGAGTGGGCTCAAGGACACTGAGCTCCATCGGCTCATTGGGGAGCACGCGGCGGATTTCCGAGACCGTGCTGTCTTATACTACTTGGCGCATCGCGTACGCGACCACGGCCTCAAGGGAGCTGTCGAGGCACTTAAGCGCGAAGTATCTCCCGCATCCGTTGGACGTTATAAGAAGGCCATTGAAACCGTGTTGGGCAAGGCAGAGGCCAAGAAGGATGTTGTGGGCGTTGTGCCGTACATTCACCGCAAACTCAAGACCTTTCGACCTATCCTTCCCAAGAAACTTGAGGCGATGCTCGGGGTTGCTGAACATCCAAATGACGTGTAAACTGCTGTAAACTAACGATACTATGAAAAACACACCAGAGTATTACCTCGTAGATGAACTCGCGGCCAAATTGCGGGTCAATCGAATGACGATTTACCGCTACATAAAAGCTGGGAAATTACGGGCTCACAAGATGGCAAAGGTATACCGCATTGCCAGAGCCGACTTTGAGAGCTTTATGGAAACTTCAATAAAGTAATCTAAAAATATGTCAGATAGTTTGAGCGACACATACGGAATATTTGCCCTGATCGTTATCGGGTTGATCGGTTGGGGTATCGCAAGCCTTTTCGGAGTAAGTTTCGGAATTACAAATGAAGGCGTCGTAAAATACGATGACTGTAGAACTACGGTGACGCTCCAAAGTGATAGTTGGGAAAAGTATTTCAAAAAGTTCACTTGCACCTACGATAAAACCCAAAGCGGGAAAATAATAAGTGGAGTGTGCGTGCATACCGACAATGATAGCTCCTTGTTGGCGACGAGCTCAACATGTTCGACGGCGTATATCTACGAGCTGAAGCAAGACCCCACTATCTGCACAGACCCCAAGTACCCGTACCTTCGGTACGACGATAAATGTTGGACAACAGCATATTAACCTTGCCGACTTATGCTCTACGTCATCCTGATAATCATCGCTTTCTTCGTCTATAAGATCTATAAGCAGAAGCCGAAGGTTGTATCGAAGGAAGAGGCGATGGAAAATATCCAAGCCGAGATTGAACGGAGAGAGGCAGCTCTGCTGAACCACTTGAAGACGACGCATTTGAAGGACTACATGGATACTCAGACGGTCTTGTTCGATTGCGGAAAGAAAAACTTTTTGCGTCTCAATGAGCGGCTGAAGCACGACGACGTCAAACGTGGAGAGGCAATCAAGGACTGGATTGATTACATGGAAGCATTGAACGAATCTATTTACGAAAGTGAGTTGCTGGACGTCTCAACAAGTGAAGAATCCGAGATACATTGGAAGGCCAGAGACGAGGCGCATGTGAAGTTGCAGGAGATCAATAAACGTTTCAAGGATCTGCTCGGTGCCGATTTCATAGATCCCGCAGAGCTGTTAGCTCCAAAACGCTAATAAAAAAGGTGGGCTCCAACGATATGCTCAAGAAAGCCGTTACCTACGTTCGCGTCTCAACCAAAGAGCAACAGGATCAGGGATACTCCCCTGAGGCGCAGAAGCGCCTGCTTTGGACGTTCGCGCGGGGTAACGGCTTTGACGTCGCGGAGGAGTTCGAGGACACGGAGAGCGCCAAGGAAGCCGGACGCGCCGCGTTCAATCAAATGCTCACGTACGTCCGCAAGCACGACATCAAGCACATCCTCGTGGAAAAGACGGATCGCCTGCACCGCAACTTCCGCGACTACGTGCTGATCGAAGACCTCACGCGGGACTGCGACGTTACGGTGCACTTCGTGAAGGAGGGTGTGAGCATCGGCCGGGACGCGCCGTCGAGCCAAAAGTTCATGCACGGCGTTCGTACGCTCATGGCGAAAAACTTCATTGACAACCTGCGTGAAGAAACCACGAAGGGAATGGATGAAAAAGTAATGCTCGGTGAGTATCCATCAAAAGCTCCGCTCGGGTATCTCAACGTACGCAACCCTGAAACAAAAAAGTCGATGATCGTGGTGGATGAAAAGAACCGCCCTCTTGTTCAGGCTTTGTTTAGACGCTACTCAACGGGTGGCTATTCCCTGCTTAGCCTCATCGAGGAGGTCGAAGGCGAAGGGTTGGCGCGGAACCTGCCGCACGGTAGCCGCTTGAATAAGACGACGGTCGCCCACGTCCTGCAAAGCTGCTTTTATACAGGCAACTTTCTTTGGAAGAAGCAGGTACGCAAAGGAACACATGAGTCGCTCGTGGACATGAAGCTTTGGGAGAAGGCACAGGACGTCCTACACGGCCGCAGCCTCAACCGGAAGGACAAGAAGCACAACCGCATCCCCTTCACGTACAAGGGGTTGTTTTCGTGCGGGGAATGTTCGCGCTGTATCACGGCGGAGATCAAAAAAGGCCGTTACGTCTACTACCGCTGTACGAAGTACGAAAAGCAATGCTCACAACCTGCCGTAAAGGAAGAAATTATCACGGCCGAGAGTAAAAAACTTCTCGGGACGCTCGATATCAGCGATAACGGCATCAATTTTTTGGTGGCCGGCCTCAAACTGTCCTTGGAAGACAAGCGAAATTTGCATGATGGCCTCTATGAAGACTTAGTGAAGGAGCACGCACTTCTCAACTCACGTCTTGATCGTATGTACGAGGATCATCTCGACCAAAAAATAACCGATCAGTTTTATAATCAGAAGTTTGCGGAGTACAAAACGCGGCTTGCAGCGTTGGAGACGAAGGTCGCAAAACACGATCGCGCAAACATCAATTACTACGAGTTCGGCCATCGGATTTTAGAACTCGCGAAAAACGCGGGAATGTTGTTTGAAAATGGTTCACCCGAGGAAAAGCAGGAATTCATGCGCTATGTACTATCGAACTCGACGCTCAAAGACAAAATACCCGATTTTAAATTGAAAATACCGTTTTCTACGATTGCAAAACGCTCCCCGTTGAGGGAGTGTTCCACATGGGGTGGCTAAAGGGAATCGAACCCTTGCTAAGAGCTCCACAAGCTCCTGTGCTAGCCGCTACACCATAGCCACCATAATCTCGAGCGGAGGGAATATAACATGCAAACAGGGCCGAATCAAGCCTTTGAGTCTTTTGACAGAAGCCGTCTGAATCCGTAGTCTAATGGGCATCTCTATGAATTATCGATTCGTCGTTCTCCTTGTTTTTTTAGCCATGTCCGGCCTTGGTTGTGCCGCATTTCCTCGGCATTCTTCCGTTTTGCCGTCTCAAAAATCTTCTGTTTCGGAAGCGGTTTCTGGGCTTGTGGGTGTGGTTACCGACATTACCAGCCTGCGCCAATTCACCCTTGTCTTACCCGACGGAAGCGGTGAAATTATTTCCTATACAAAGGAGCAGGATGCGGGCTTGAGCCGTCTTGCCTTGGGTTTATTGTTGAAGGTTGATGGCTTTCGCGATCGCGCGAGCCGCGTCATTGCCGCTTCTGATGTCACGATTGTCCAGAGCACGGGGATTTACGTGACCTCACCTTCGGTCGGGGCTACCGTTACTTCGCCGCTTATCGCTTTTGGATTCGCGCGCACAGAAACAGGAACGATCGAATGGCGCTTGCGTGATCATACGGGCGCATCCGTCTTGCATGGCACCGCCCTTGTTCACCTCATCACGTCAACGGGATTTGGCCCATTTCGCTTGGAAATATTTCCAACGGTTTTCAAGGATCGCAATTTCAATTTGGAACTTTTCTTGCGCGGACGAGATGACATTGAGCAAGAATCCGTCGCCATTCCCCTCACCCTTCTTTCAAGCGAAGGCGTGAGCTTCAACATATATCTTCGCAACAATAAAAAAGGGTCATCGCGCGACTGTTCCATTGTGATGCCTGTATTGCGCACGATTGCAAAAACATCCGCCATCAATCGGGCCGCCTTGCTCGAGCTTTTGCGCGGAGCCAATCCAGGTGAACGAAAGGATGGATACGTTTCAGCCATTCCTGCAGGAACGGAATTGCGTTCTCTTTCCGTGGATGGCCATGTGGCTCTCGCGGATTTTTCCGCCAAGCTCGGCGCCGTTACAAATGCTTGTGATCGAAATGCGACGCGAGCTCAAATCGTGCAAACCCTCATTCAATTTCCAAGCATAGAGGCAGTTACCGTGGGTGTGGATGGAAAATTTGATGAAGAAAAGCCTTAGATTAGCAAAAATACCATGTTTGTCTTGGCAGAATAAACAGGATAAGTAGCCGGTATTGCTTTTGCCTATTGACAGGTTTTTTCTCTGCCAGTATAGTGCGCCCCGCTTGGTTCTGGCATCCGGTCAGAATCGTGGCAAGCCGCCCTCCGGCGCCCCGCCGGCGGGAATACCCATGCTCACTGTCGCCCACGGGCGCAGATGAGAGGAGTACGAAATGATCAGTCCGAAGAAGAAGTGCGTCGTGGTCGTCATGACCAAGAACGAACTGCTCGGGTTCATGCACGCCCGGACCATCGCGCCCGCCACCATCGCCCACGTGGCGCTGGAGGCAACGGAGGCGGCGCAGGACCCGCGGGTGCAGATCGCTCTCGCGGTCGACACCGTGCCCGAGGCTCTCGAGTCCTACGGCGCGCAGATCGTCTCGAACCTGGTGGTCCCCGACGGCTACACCCAGATCGACTTCGTCGCGCGGGACCGGAAGTCGGGCCTCATCCTCATCGGCGCGGCCGCCGACGCGAAGACGAACCCGAACTTCAAGTCCTTCGCCGTGGCCTTCGCCGCGAAGAACTTCGACGCGCAGGGCGCGGTCATCGGCACGAAGACGGGCCGCGTCAACATCTTCGGCCAGAGCCCGCAGCGCAAGGTCTACGCGCTGAAGGGCAACAACAAGTTCGACGAAGTGCCCCTCCCCGCCAAAGACGCCCAGATCTTCACGACGGCGAACGGCGTCCTCGGCTTCATCCAGAGCGGCGGCACCCAGGTCATGGGCGTCCGCATCGCCAAGATCGCGGAGCGCATCGACGCCGGCACCCTCGCCAAGCTCGCCTGGCGCGGCATCGGCACCCTCGCTCACCCGGTCGTCGCCATCACCCGCGACGACCACGACAACGGCACCGTCCTCATCGCCACCGAGGCCGGGGCGGCCAACGACGACACCCTGAACTACGAGGGGTACAAGTTCACCCTCGAGAAGACCGGCGATGCCTGGGAGATCAGCATGATCTCCGTCGACGAGGCGATCACCGTGCCGCTCAGCGACGACGGCGTGCTCCTCAGCTACGCGGGCAACGGCCAGGGCAACGTCTTCGCCCGCCCCGACGGCTCCGTCCAGCTCGGGCAGACCAGCAACCAGGCCCTCGCGGCCTTCCTCGCCAAGCTCTCGGGCGGCCAGAACGCCACCCGCACCACGCAGCAGCAGTAGTAGACGCACGTCGGCCGGACACTTCCACTTCTGGAGGTGCCCGGCCGTTTTTTATTGGGATCTTTGCAAAAGATTCCTATTTGAATGTTTCGTCTTTCGTATCAAAAGCGTTATTCTACTTCTTACATGACCTCTTCCTCCAAAACCTTCATTTTGCTTGACGGTAATGCGCTTCTTCATCGCGCCTGGCATGCCATTCCTCCCCTGACCACCGGCAAAGGCCAGGTGGTGAATGCCGTATACGGTTTCGCAATGGTGCTTGAAAAAATTCTGGAGGAATACAAACCCGAAGCAATGGCCATTGCCTGGGATTTGCCCGGCAAAACGTTTCGCCATGAGGCCTATGAACTCTATAAAGCCCAGCGTGAAAAAAAGGCGCAGGAATTATATGACCAAATCCCCCTCATTCAGGAAATGGGCTCGGCTTTCCGCATCCCGTCGCTGTCTCTCCCCGGATATGAAGCCGACGATATTATCGGCACGCTTTCCACTCGTGCTTCTAAAAAGGGATATGACGTATTGATTGTGACGGGCGACATGGATGCTTTGCAGCTCGTCAACGATCGCGTGCATGTCGTGTCATTCGTCAAAGGTTTTTCGGAAACCAAAACGTATGATGTGGCGGCCGTGCGCGAACGCTTCCACTTGGAACCCGGACAGCTTATCGATTACAAAACCTTGCGCGGGGATCCATCCGATAATTTACCGGGCGTGCCGGGCATAGGCGAAAAGACCGCAACGGAATTATTGCACGCATACAAAACCGTTGATGGGATTTTCAAGGCGCTGAAGAAAGGCGAAATTCCAGAAAAATTTGCCAAGAAACTGGCGGATCATGAAAAAACGGCGGAGCAAATGAAGCATCTGGTAACCATTGTTCGGGATGCGCCACTGGATTTTGATCTTGCCGAGGCGAAAATGAAGCCGCTCGATTGGGGAAAAATCCTGGAACAATATCGCGCATTTGAATTTCGCTCATTGATGCGCAAGCATGCAGGGGAAATCGCGCCGCCGCCGATAGAGACCGCCTCACTTCCCCCTCATTCTCGTTTGACCGGGTCATCCGGGCGGGATCCCTTGGAAAGAGGAGGCGGCGCGGCGGGGGGGAAAAAAATTGCCGTCGTGAAAAACCTTTCTGCTTTGGAGGCGGCGCTCCGCGGCATGAGTGATGAAACCCTTGCCGTCGCCGTTCTTCCGCAGGTGGCGGATTTGTTCGGCGGGAACCGCTTTGTCGTTGCCATTTCCGATGGCATGCATACCGTCATCGCCTTGGGAGCGGACCAAGTCCAACAAAAGGCTTTGTACGCGAAACTCAAACAAGCGGGGACGGTGATCACCCACGATTTGAAGCGTCTCATGCATGCAATGGGATGGCGTTTTGAACGCCGCACCATTGATTTGATGATCGCTTCGTACCTTTCCCAAGCAGGCACGCGAACGCATGACATTGCCTCCATTGCCACCGAATATTTGAAAACGAAATTGCCGGAAATTCCTTCCGCGATTTCCGGGGAAAAAGATGCGAGATTGCTCGGGGCCTCCACAGCCCTGTTTCCGGCGCTTGCGAACATGATGGAGAAACGATTGGCCGAGGAAGGCATGGCCAAGGTTTTTCAAGAGATCGAGATGCCGCTCGTACCCGTTTTGTACGACATGGAAGCGACCGGCATCGCATTGGATACCGCGGCCCTCGTCGTCTTTTCGAAGAAACTTCAAAAACGCATCGATGCGCTCACCAAACACATCATTCGCGCGGCCGGCGTGGAATTCAATGTCAATTCTCCGTCCCAGCTCGCCGATGTGCTTTTCCACAAATTGGCTCTTCCGACCAAGGGCATTAAAAAAACATCCACCGGGTTTTCGACAGCCGCGTCAGAATTGGAAAAGCTGGAAGACGCGCATTCGATCGTGCCGCTCATCAGCGAGTATCGCGAAATTGCCAAGTTGCAATCGACCTACGTTGAAGCATTGCCGAAACTCACCGGCAAGGACGGACGCATTCATACGAGTTTCAACCAAGCCGTAGCGGCCACGGGGCGACTTTCGTCGTCGGATCCGAATCTGCAAAACATCCCCATTCGCACGGATTTGGGAAACGAAGTACGCAAAGCTTTCGTCGCCGGCAAAGGCAAAAAGCTCATCGCGGCGGACTTTTCGCAAATAGAATTGCGACTCATGGCGGTGATCGCAAAGGATGAGCCTTTTATCCGCGCCTTCAATGAGGGAGCCGACATTCATACGCGCACGGCCGCGGAAATTTGGGACATCGCGGAAAAAGACGTGACGCCGACTCAACGGCATCATGCCAAGGCCATCAATTTCGGCCTCTTGTATGGCATGGGACCGCGCGCGCTTGCGCGCTCGACGGGCATGAGTTTTGAACAAGCGCAAATCTTCATTGAAAAGTATTTTACCATCCATCACGCCGTTCGCGCCTATATGGACGCCATGAAGGCGCAGGCGCATAGCCTCGGTTATGTTGAAACCTTGTATGGCCGCCGTCGGTCATTCCCGGAAATCAAGTCTGGCTTGCCCCAACTTGTCGCCCAGGCTGAACGCATGGCCATTAATATGCCGATTCAAGGCACGGAAGCGGACGTGGTGAAAATGGCCATGCTTGCTGTGGACGGCTGGTTGAAAAAAAGCGGCTGGCCGGCAAAAATGCTTTTGCAGGTGCACGATGAGCTTGTCATCGAGGTCGTCGCGGACGCCGCGGACGCAGTTGCAAAAGGCATAAAAGAAATTATGGAAAGCATTGTCCATCTCGCCGTGCCATTGGTTGTTGATGTGGAGATTGGGAAGAATTGGGGGGAGATGAAAAGTTAATAGGATATGGCCGCTTCCCGCAACACCGCGTCCACGAGCGCGTCCATCGCGTCAAAGACGGGAACGGACATTTCCAATTTCATGAGTGACAGTTCCGTGCAAGCGAGGATGAGCGCGTCTGGTTTTTGGGTGAGAAGTTCATGCGCCACTCGTTCCAAGTGCCGAGTTGGAACTTCACGTCCGCCGGATTTCAATCCTCCCGGTCCGTATGTCGCTTCCATCACGAGAGATTGATTCGTGCTCGACGGGTAAATGGTGTTTATTCCGATGGCTGCAAAAGCCCGGTCATAGATCTCGGCCTGACGGGTTCCCGTCGTGCACAAGACGCCGACGGTCCGACATGCGGGGAGATCGCGCGCGACGCGGGCGGCCGTTTCTTCGACCATGTGCACGAAGACAGCAAATGGCGTTCGCTTCGCGACGTCTTGGTAATAAGCATGCGCGGTATTGCATGGCATGCAAAGAACTTGGGCGCCGGCGCGGGCAAGAGCATGCGCGGTGCGTGCAAGTTCCGGAACCGGCGTTTCGCCATCGCCCGCCAATGCGCGCGATCGGTCCGGTGCTTTTGGATTGTTGAAGGACAAAATTGTCGGATAGTCTTGATCTTTTTTTGCCGGAATGCGCGCAATCAAGCGCCGCTCGAGTTCGATTGTGGCATGCGGCCCGAGGCCGCCGATAATGCCGATGGTTTTCCAAGTCATAAGTGTTTGCGAAGCATGTCGACGACGCGATCTATCGGCAAACGCTCGCGCACGTTTCCCGCGCGGCCCACCGTCGTCTCGGCGAGAAAGAGCGCGTCGTAAATAGATTCCTCCACGGCTTCGATCGCGGCGAGGAAGAAGGGATTTAATTTTTCATCCGCAAGACAGACGCCCGGCTCTTCCGGTAATCCGCTGCGATTCGTGGAAAAGGCGACGGCATAATCCCCGCTCGCGTGGGCCATAATGGCGCCGGTGCGTAGCATGCCGTACAGCGAGTGCTTGGCGAGACGGCCGAGTTGCCGCGCGTCGAACGGCGCGTCGGTCGCGAGCACGATCATGCAGGATCCTTGTCCTGTCGGGATGTATTGCGTGAAATCCGTCATGCCAAGTTTTATCCCGACGGGAACGCCCATGATCGTCAATGCGCCGCCGAAATTCGTTTGGACGAGCACGCCGACGGTGTAGCGTGCGCCATCCATATCCACGGTGCGCGAGGCGCTTCCGATGCCGCCCTTCCACGAGAATGCGCGCGTTCCCGTCCCTGCTCCCACGCATCCGAACTCGAATGCTTCAGTCGCCGATGCGCATGCGGCGCGCACGTCCGCTTTGCTCACGCTGTCCGCGTGCAAATCGTTCAAGAAGCCGTCATTGCATTCGCCGACAATGACATTCATGGAATCCATCGGCTGTCGATCGGCGATGCGGTCCACCATCACGTCGACCATCCCGCGCAGCACCGTGCCGACGGCCAAGGTGTTTGTAAGCGCAATTGGAGCCTCCAGCGTGCCGAGCTCCTTCACTTGCGAGAACCCGGCAACTTTTCCGGATCCATTCCCGACGGCGACGGCCGCGGGAATTTTTTCGCGAAACAGATTGCGCGGTCCCGGGTCGACGACGGTCACGCCGGTGCGCGTATCCGTTCCCTTCACGACGGTTGCGTGTCCGACGCGGACGCCGGGAATGTCGGAAATCAAATTGCGCGCGCCTGTTTTCAACAGGCCGGGGGAGAAACCATAATCGCGAAAACGTTTTGTCCGTGACATATTTTTCGTTCAGCTCTCGAAGGATTCAAGGGCTCAAGGAAAAAGCGCGGACTCCGGACTTGGGGAGTCCGCGCAGGAGACATTCAGTCGACGAAGACAACGGGCTGCACGGCCATGTCGACGCGGCCATGCACCTTGGTCGAATCCTCCGGCGTGCAGCAGGTGTGGGAGGAAACGAGCCGATTGCCCACCACCCAGGGGCGCAGCAGCACCCGGCAGCGGAACACTTCGGGCGCCCTGGTCGCGATGTTCAGGACCGCGATGCGTTCGACCGAAGTGGCGAAGCGCCTCTGGATGATGAACGGTTCGTGCCGCGCGATGCGTTTATCGAGCCACGCGCGCCAGTCGTTCTCATTGTGCGCCGCGGCGACGAAGACGCCGTAGGAGCGCGCCGCCAAGTCATTCGCGCCCGTGATCTTCAGCACGAGCTGGTCGCGTTCGGGAGCGGCGAGCCCCTTCAGTGCGTCCATGCTTTCCACGTGGATGCCGGCGATGTGGAAGAGCGGGAGCGGCTCGTCGGGCAGGACGAGCTTGGACTCGGGGATGAGGCGACGGAGGACGTCGAAGTCCTCGCGGTTGAGCCGCGCGCGGAAGTCGTCCTGGCATTCCCAGAAGAGGGAGAACCAGGTCTTGTTTCCGAAGTGGGCGAACTCGGGCACCATGCGAACCTTTCCGTCCTGCGCGGCGAACACGAGTTCCGCGAGCTTTCCGGTCGTTTCAAACATCGGGAACTGGCGCCACAGAGTGCCGACACGGTTGCCGTCGAGCAGCACGGCGTCGTCCGTGACGGTGATGCGGCCGAGGTCGGCCGTGGTGACCAGGTGCGCGTCGCGGCCCTGCGAGCGCAGGAAATCGACGAGCCACTTGGTCGAGCGGATATACCCCGCGCTCCAGCCGTCGGAGACGACGAAGACGAGGGGGCCTTCGGCGCAGAGCCAGTCGAAGCACTGCTGCCAATTCGCGGCGTTCACGCCATAGGCGCGGTCGACATGCACGAGATCGGTGAAGCCGCCGGGCATCTCGTCATTTTCCGACGCGACGAGGCTGTCGCCGTTCACGTGCATGTCCGGGCGGCGCACGGCCCATTCAATGACGGGGCCATTCGCGTTCCGCGGCATGAGGTAGCACTCTCGCAGGCGCGGGAGTGCCGAGTCGATGCGAACCCCCGCCATGACGGCGTGCGCGATTTGTTCCTCGCAGGCCAGGTCGGCGCATGCCCGTTCGAAGCCGCCCACGGCGCGCAGATATGCGTCCATGACGCGCTTCGGATATGTCGCGGGCTCGCCGGGCACGCGGATCCAGCTGATGCGCGCATCGCGCGGGAGCTGCTTGGCATGCTCCATGTGCGCGATGTCGGCCGCCATGTCCGGCCCGTCATTGAGGCGGGCCAGGATGCCGGGGACATCCGACGGGAGGGTGATTTTTGCAGGGCCTTCCTCACCCTTGCGCACCGGTCCCCACGGGAGCTGGCGCTTGCCGACCTGCTCCTCATACTGCCTTCCGAACCAGGCGCGGGCCTGTTCGGCGCAGTTGGCCGCGCGCTTGCGGCCCCGTTCCGCGCCGCCTGCGATCTTGTCGCCGACGACGATGCCCCAAAGCGCCTGATGCGCCCAGGTCGGGAACGCGACGCCCTTGCGGCCGCGGTGAACGGGGCTGAAAAAGTTGCGCGGCCGGCCATCATACACGGCGACGGCGCTGCCCTTCTCGACTGCCGGCCCGAGCGCGGCCTGCGCCGCGTCGAGCGACGGAAAGGTCTCGAGCCGTACGTTCTGCAAGCGGTCGGACTGCGGGAACGCGGCGCGCATTTCGTCGAGGACGATGGCGGCGTGCGGATTCCATGCGTCCGGACCGTTCACGGTGAACACAATGGCGGGGCTTGCGGGGAGGCTGGCGACGACGCGGGTGCTAAGCATGGCGGACTCCTGGGATATTGTTGGTCCCAGGCCGGAAGGATTTCCGACCTGGGGACCGCTCTCGCCGGTCCTCAAGCCGCAAAGTTCACATAAAAAGACTGCCGTGTGCAAGCACGGCAGTCTGGTCAATGCACGGGATATTATATCCCGGTATTTCCCATTCCCTCGCGCGCATGCAGGTGCGTAAAGCACCAAATGAGCCCCTTGATGGAGCGCATGGCGTAGTGACGGATCTGGGAGACGGAGCAGTTCATATCTGCTTATACTAAATTACATATTCAAGTATCTGTCAAATCTTTCTTGGTTTGCCTTTCCTCATTTGCCACGTACTATGTCAAGATATCTGGCTTTGAAGGCTTTGCCCTTGCCCCCTATGATTCTCCTCATCTATGGCGACGACACGTTTCGCGCGCAGGAACGCGTGAACGAAATGCGGGACGCCTTCCGCAACAAATTCGATGTTACCGGCATGAATTTATCGCAGTTCCCTGCCGATGACCAAACGAAAATCCTTCCGGAGGAAGTTTTTGGAGCCGTATGCAGCATGCCGTTTCTTTCCGCAAAGCGCATGGTTGTGGTGCGAGACTTGCTTATGTCGGTCAGAAAAGATACGGAAAAAGCCTGGGCGGAAGGATTTAAGCGCGTGCCGGAATCGACGATTTTGCTGTTGTGGGAAACAGATGAGCCAAAGGCGACAGAAAAAACGGGACTTTTCAAACAGCTTAAGGATATGGCGGAGGCGCATCTGTATTCTTATCCGCAACTTGCGGGCGCGGCGCTTACGAAGTGGATCGGCGACCGCGCAAAGATGCACGGCGCGGGCATCGCGCCGGATGCCGTGCGTGAATTGATCGAGCGTGTTGGCCCGGATTTGTGGCAAATGAATAGCGAGATTGGGAAATTGGCGGCGTATGCGATTCCCGCGCTTTCCTCATTGCCCAAGGGGAGCGTGGGAGCAGTGATCAAGGCCGCGATGGTGCGCGATCTCGTGCGGCCCGCGTTCGAGGGACAAATCTTCGGGCTCATCGACGCGATCAGCCGTCGTGAACCGCGCGAGGCATTGCGTCTTCTCGAGAACGAACGCCAGGCGGGAGCGAATAACCATTACTTGCTTTCGATGCTCATGCGCCAGGTCCGCCTGCTCCTCGCGGCCCGTTCCCTGCTCGACGAACAGCCGCGCATCACGACCGGCGAAGCCGCGGAAGCGCTCGGCGCGCATGCCTTCGTCGCGGGAAAAGTCCTCGCGCAAGCTCGTGCGTTCTCGTTTGCGGATCTACGCGGCACGCATGACTTGCTGTATCGCTACGATGTCGGCCTCAAGTCGGGGCGCATTGATGTCGGGCTCGCGACGGATCTTGTCGTGGTAGATTTGTTGAAGACGTGATCCTGACTTTTCGCAAAAAATCCGTTTTAATACAGACATGCTCCCCCGATGAAAACCGGCGGGAGCTTTGTTTTATGCAGGAACTGATTCCAGACGAACGGATTGAAGGCAGAATTTTTCTTGTGCGCGGCAAGAAAGTGATGATTGATCGCGATTTAGCGGCGCTATATGGAGTAATCACAAAAGTTTTGAATCAGGCTGTTCATCGAAATCGTGTCAGGTTCCCAGGCGACTTTATGTTTAAATTAACACGAAACGAAGCGAAAAACTTGAGGTCACAATTTGTGACCTCAAGTTCGGGTCACGGTGGAGGGCGTTATGCATCCTATGTTTTTACAGAGCAGGGCGTTGCCATGCTCTCCAGTGTTTTGAAAAGCGAAAGGGCTATCCTTGTAAACATCCAAATCATCCGCACATTCACTAAATTACGCGAAATGATTACGGAAAATGTCCATCTACGTCTCAAATTGGAAGCCTTGGAGCAACGCTACGATGAACAATTTCGTTCCGTATTCGAGGCCATACGTCGGCTCCTCGACGAACCAAGTGAACCGCAAGAGGAAATTGGATTTAAGATCTCTGCGCCAAAAGACAAAACTTGATATCACAAATTGTGATATCAAGATTATTAGACCAAGTCATTTCTTCTTTTTCACGCCCATCGTCTTCCCCTGTGCCCACAACCCGTCGAACAGCGACTGGACGTTTTTCACCATGTGCCTGTTTGTGACGCGTATGCCGATAATGTTTCCCTGCTCGAGCGAGAGCATGCCGAGCGTGTCGCCAAGGAGATAAAGCGCAAAGCGATCGACGAGGCAGGAATGCAGGCGGCGGCATTCCGTGTGCGTACGCGAGCGGTAGAATGCGGCGTGAGCGCGTTCCTTCGGCGAGTCGTTCACGAGCAGACGCATGCGTATGTCGCGTTCCGCGCGCAGGCGGCGGACACGGGCGTCCCATTCGTCGGAAAAGACAAAATTCCATCCTTTACCCCACACAAATTCGTCGCGCACAATGGACATGGCGGAGCCTTGGGGAGCTTCGCGCAGCATGTCCATGTACAAACGCTTCAGCGCATCTTCCCCTTCGAAGAAAATGACGTTTGGAATCGTCGCGTTTGATCGTCGCAGAGCGGACAGGTGCCCCTTGAGACCTTCAAACGCTTGTTCCCGCCGCGCATGCTCTTTCGATTGATGTGCCAAATAATCCGCGATGGCTGAAGAAGGCTCGGCAATAAATTGCTTGATTTCATTGCGATAACTCGTGCCGACAAGGCCTTTTGCCGTAAGCCGATCGAGCGCCGTGTATACCGTACTGCGCGACCAATCCGCCGTTTTTGCGATGAAGGCCGCGCTTGCCGGCGAATGCTCGGCGAGAATGGTGTAGACGCCCGCTTCGTATTCGTTGAGGCCGATGTCCGTCAATTGTTTGACGAGGGATTGGCGCATATACTTGGTGTTGCCGTAGTTGTACGACAGATTGAGCATATCTGCAAGTGGCCGTATGGTGCATGCGGGGATGGTCCCCGCGGAGAAACGTCATGCTTGAAGTCCTCGTCGCCGTCGAAGTCGCTCTTCCCGATCTACTCGGCGATGAAAGCGCATGGACCGGCCTTTATGCCGCATCCGAACGCCCCGCTCTCACCCGCCTTTGGCGTCAGTGGGGCGAATATCGCGTGTATTTGCACGCGTTCGAGCCCTGCTCGGCCGAGGAAGCGTTTTCACATCCGCATCCGTGGAAGTTCGCGATACGCATTCTCGATGGTTGTTATGAGATGGTGGTCGGTATGAGCGCGGATCCGACCGTGGTGCCGACCGTATCGGCCAAAATGCTATTCGAGCCAGGTTCGTGCTATGAGATGACGCATCCGCACGGCTTCCACGCGATCCGCCCCGTCGGCGGCCCGTCGCATTCGCTCATGGTGGCGGGTCCCGTTATCTGGCCGGAGAATCGCGCCCGTGGGAATGCGCCGACGCGGCCGCTCACGGGTGAAGAGCGGACGGGGATGTTCCAGTACTTCCACGCGTGGTATCCGCGCCGCTAGCCGGTCTCGAATGGGGCCGGCATTTTTTCATACAAAAGACCCCCGCTGACAGCGAGAGTCTTTTGCTTACGCCTTCGTCGAAAGCGCGTGCAGTTTCTTCATGAGACGCGACTTGTAGCGGGCGGCGGTGTTCTTTTTCATCACTCCATGGGCAAAAGCTTTGTCGAGCTTCTTTCCGAGAAGACGCGCAAGCTCGCCAGCCTCTTTCAGTTTATTCTCGGTAGAGAGCTTGCGAAATTTCACCCGCAAGGAATGCAATTCGGACATGGCGAGCAAATTGCGTCGCCCACGTTTGATGCTTTGACGCAATGCTTTTTTGGCACTTGCTTTGATGGGCATAGGGGAGGCAGTGGGGTTTAGGATCAAGTAGCTGGGGTGAAGATGGATCTTGTTTTAATCATCCTTGCTGCCAGCTCCTTGCTCCATTTCGATTATCGAGAGCGAATCGATTAAATCAGAGCGTGGGGGGAGTGTAAGGGCTTGGCGGTTCGCCGTCAAGCGTTTCTTGGCTTAATCCTTGACAAAAGCGCGTTTTTGTAGTATTTTGGGGCGTCGACTTGGGTGCTCTGGCCCTGGATATGTGGGGCCAGTTTCGCAAGTCAACCTACGTTTTCGCCTCGGAGGAAGCGATGAGCGTTCACGAGCACGTCCGGCACGGCGCCGGAAAGCACTGGAAGGACCGACAGCGGTTCAAGATGAAGCAGCGCGCGAAGGGCGGGCTGCGTATCCGCACCGTTCCCGGACAGGAGCGCAAGGTTCAGAGCCGTATCGTTCCGGCGGCGTCGCCGCAGGAGAAGACCAAGATCCGTCGCGAGGACAACCTCGACTTCCCCATCCCCGCCGCGCTGAAGGGGCGAGTGGACACCATCCGCCTCAAGTCGAACTACGAGCGCACGATGGACGCCGACGTCAGCGACGAGCGCTTCGTCAGCAGCGTGCTCGTCATCGGCTTCCGCGGCGGCTATCAGCAGGGCATCAAGGGTCTACTGCTCCCGAAGCCGCAGGAGCGCGACTGCACCAAGCGCGCCTGGACTCATGTCGCCATCGAATGCCTGCCCGACGCCGTGCTCGACACCGCCGCGGGGCCCCGCGATTGGATGCGCGACCCGGGCTACGAGGAGCGCGATATGCGCATCACCTGGTATCGTCGCGGCGCGGGCAGCCACCGTCGGAACGGGAAGGACGGCGAAGTCGTGAAGTCCTTCTGCGACGAGCTCCAGGTTCTCCAGTGGATCGTGGAGAACGATCTCGAAGGGTTCTACGGCATTCCCCACCTGCGCGGCATCCTGCCGCTGCGGGACGAGGACCGGGAGCGCCACAATGCCATCTCGGCCCAGGCCCACACGGCGTTCGGCGCCGCCTTGAGCGCGGTTCCGACCATTCCCGAGCACGAATTCCACCGCGCCCGGGCCTGGCAGCGCATCGCTTTCCTGATGTCCGAAGGAGATCCGGCCGCGGCCAACGAGGAGGCCGTATTCGAACGCTACGCCGAAACCAAGATCGGCGCCCGCGCGAAGAAGTCCGTCGAAAACGGGATGAAGACCGGCCAGCGGTTCTTCGTCCACGTCGAGCGGGCCCTGGTCGTGGCCGTGTATGCATGGCCCGGCTGCCGCGAGGCCCTGCTCATGGACCTCGTGTCCAACGAGGGCCGGGTCGAGCCGCTCGAAGTGAACGGCAAAGGCCTCGCGTTCTACGAGGACGCCGTGCTGGGCAATGGGTTCGAAGAGATCGACCGCGTGAAGTACCACGATATCCTCGTCGCTTCCCGCGCCGGCCGCTTCGCCAAGATAGACAACTAGACGCATCTCCCGCGCCGACACATACATTGTGTCGGTGCGTTTTCTTTTGTCCCGAAGAAAACACCGGCCGGGGTGAGATCGGCCGATGGTTCAATACATTTCCGTTTTCGTCTCCTTCCCGAACAAGACTTGGTACGCGTATCCGACTTAATTACGTTCGATTTTTCCGACGCCGGTGTCTTTGAGGAAGCGGATCATCTCTGCCGTGATTTTTTTCGGATCCGCGTCGGCCTTGTCTTCTTTGAATTCGATTTCGACGTGTTGCATAGCGATTATTCTTCCGTCGGCTTTGCCGCTTCCGCGATCTCGAAGGTCTTCCCCGCTTGGCCTTCCGTGATGCGATAAATGTCCTTGTCAATTTTGCCGAATTCCTTCGCCGCCAAATTGTATTGATTGGCCGTGGTCGTCAAATGCTTGCCGACATTTTGGAAGTATCCGCTGTAGGCTTCCATGTGTTTGCCGAATTCCGCCATGCGTTGGCGAATTTCTTGCGTCCGTTCTTCGAGCTTCATGGCGTTCAGGCCTTGCAGAACCGTTTGCAGATAAGCCAGGAAAGACGTGGGTGACACGATGATGACGTGATGCTTGGATGCGGCGCGCTGGAGAATATTTTCCTGCTCTTCCCCGCTTCCTGCCCCTATTTTATTGACCAGCAGCTCATAGTAAATGGCTTCGTGCGGGATGAACATGAACGCAAAATCCACGGTGCCTTCCGTAGGTCGAATGTATTTAGCGGTTTCCAAGATGCGGGCCTTCAGGTCGCCGAGAAATAACTGTTCAAGACGTTTCTTCGTATCCGTATTCGTCTCTTCGGCCAGGCGATTATAGTTTTCCAGACTGAACTTGGAATCCACCGGCACGACTTTGTCCTTTATGAACACGACGGCATCCACAATTTCTCCGTCTTGGAACTTATATTGCATTTGATATCCCTCGGGCGGAAGCGTGTTCCGCAGGACGGTCTCGAGAAAATATTCGCCGAGTATGCCACGCTGTTTCGGATTCTTGAGAATATTCTGAAGATCGGCCAGCTGGGATCCATAATCGAGAATTTGTTTTTGCGTCGCTTTAAATTCCCCCGCTTGTTCTTTAAATTGACCCGTAAATTGCGTGACCAAGGTCTGAATCATATCACTTGTTTGTTTGAGATTGCCCTGCAAGAGCGTTGATTGGTCGCTTGAACTGCGGAAAAGACGATCATTCATGGCGTCCAGGCGTTGTTGCAGCTCGGTGCGGTGCTGGGCATTCAATGATTCCACATCGCGCCGGAGATTGCGCAGTTCGTCGATGAGAGGAGAGTTTTTCATTCCAAGATCCATGTTTTTTTGCTTGAAAAGAAAATGAACTATGGCACCCAGTGCCGCGATGAAGACGATGACAGCTAAAATTGAAGGAAAATCCATAAAATAAGTGTTGACGTGGTGAATGTACTTGCGTATCATACCGGCACTGTCGTATCACAGCCAGATGAGATCTGCGCATGGATGGAAATGCAACCTTTTCTATGAAAATTCATCAAGTTATAGTATTTTACGACACTAAAGATAATCAAAAAACACTGAAATGTTCATTAAAAAAATGCCCTTGTAGCTCAACGGATAGAGCAAATCCGTCCTAAGGATGAGATGGGGGTTCAATTCCCTCCGGGGGCACCACATAGGAAAAGTCAATCATTCGTTACCCATGAAACAGTTTAGATATGCATGATGTAGTTTCTCTTCCATCAAAGGCATACCTGCTTTATGGGCCTGTAGCTCAGTTGGTAGAGCGTCGCATTCGCATTGCGAAGGCCAGCGGTTCGAATCCGCTCAGGTCCACCATTTTTTACCGAATCAGTTGGTACCCGCCGTCCATCGGATGCCTTAGGACGGGCGGGCCCGGCCGTCCTCCCGCATGTATCACATAGCGGGTGGACGTCGGGGAGCGTCGCATTCGCATTGCGAAGGCCAGCGGTTCGAATCCGCTCAGGTCCACCATTTTTTACCGAATCAGTT
>OBEQ011374989.1_pt1 | contig 22498 bp, 22 predicted proteins | sample 1670901 | NCBI WGS metagenome assembly OBEQ01 (sample SAMEA104232315, study PRJEB22302) | groundwater metagenome | biome: forest; feature: aquifer; material: groundwater | place: USA | collected 2011-08-07 | depth 5.4 m
GAAACTCATAAAAATATCAACTTTCTTCCGGTACACCCCTCCCCACTTTTAATAATTACCTTAATATTGATGTAAAATTCATTGCTTGTAAAATTTTAATTGTGGTATAAACACGAATGTTAAAAGTGGGGAGGGGCTGAAGTTCTCGGCTCGTCAGCCTCGAAACCCCTGCAGAAAGTTATATTTTTAGAGTTTCGTAATTCAAAGTTTTTGTGCTAAAATCAGCTAATAATGGCTGAAAATGAAAAAAATAAAAAGTCTGACGCTGCGCTCCGCGAGGAGCGGGTTCTAGAATTTTGGCGTGAAAATAAAATCTTTGAAAAATCTTTAGAAAAAAAATCACCCAAAGGAGAATTTATCTTTTACGATGGTCCAGTTACAGCAAACTCTAAACCAGTTTTGCATACGATGGTGCCTTTTTCTTTCAAAGATGTCATTCCACGGTATAGAACTATGCGCGGTTTTCATGTTCGTCGGAAAGGTGGTTGGGATACGCATGGTTTACCCATAGAGCTCCAGATAGAAAAAAAGCTCGGATTTAAATCAAAAAATGATATTGAAAATTACGGCATTGCCGAGTTTAATAAACTGTGCAAAGAAAGTGTTTGGGAATATATCGGATTATGGAAAAGTTTTACTGAACGCATGGGTTATTGGGCTGATCAAGTAAATCCATATGTTACATATCACAATAATTATATTGAATCTGTCTGGAATGTGGTAAAAAAAGTAAACGACCGAAATTTACTTTATAAAGATTATAAAGTTGTGCCATGGTGTCCGAGATGCGGGACAGTTCTTTCTTCACACGAGCTGGCGCAAGGTTATGAAGATGTGAAAGATTTGTCGGTTTATGTGAAATTTCGGCTGAAAGCCGTCCCGAGTGAAATCGAGGGAAAAAGTTCTTCGACAAACTCAGGACGAGAAAATATTAGTACATATTTTCTTGCTTGGACTACTACTCCATGGACGTTGCCGGGAAACGTAGCTCTTGCAGTGGGAGCTGATATTGATTATGTAAAGATTAAATTAGGAGAAGAAATTATTGTTCTTGCTAAAGAGCGACTTTCTGTAATTACTGAGCCTTATGAAATTGTGACCGAGCACAAAGGCAAAGATATGGTTGGCATGCAATACGAACCGCTTTTCCCATTTCTTAAAGACACTATATCAGGAAGTGAAAAATCAAAACTAGAAAAAGCATACAAAGTTTATGGGGCGGATTTTGTTAATACAAATGACGGAACGGGAATTGTGCATACAGCGGTGATGTATGGACAAGACGACTTTGAGCTTGGGACAAAAATTGGCTTGCCGAAACATCATTTAGTAAATCCAGAAGGGAATTTTATCAAAAACACGGGATTTCTAGAGGGTCGATTTGTTAAAGAGGTGAATGTGGATGGCAAGCCGACACTCGCGGTAGATATTATAGAAGATTTAAAAAAGAGAAATTTATTTTTCAAACAAGAAAATTATAAACATTCATATCCGCATTGTTGGCGTTGTAAAACAGCATTAATTTATTATGCGCGGGATTCTTGGTATATCAAAATGTCTGATCCGAAAATAAAAGGAGAACTTATTAGCCAAAATAAAGATATAAATTGGAAGCCTGCGCATATTCGTGATGGGCGTTTCGGCGAGTGGCTGAAAGATATAAAAGACTGGGCCATATCCCGCGAACGATATTGGGGGACGCCGTTACCGGTGTGGGTCTGCCAGTCTTGCAAAAAAATTGATGTCGTTGGGAGCATAGAAGAACTTCAAAATAAAACGAAAAAGTCCGGCAATAAATATTTCATAATGCGACATGGAGAGGCTATAGATAATGCTAAACATATCAGGGACCCAAAAGGAGATCCTAATAATCATCTTACAGAAAAAGGAAAAAAAGAGGCAATTTCTTCATCCAGAGAATTAAAGCAAAAAAATATCAGTCTTATTATAACTTCACCATTTTTGCGTACCAGAGAAACGGCTGAAATAGTGCGGCAAGATCTCGGTTTAGAAAATGAAATGTTAATGGTTGATGAGCGTCTGCATGAATTTAACGAATCAGATTTAGATATCGTGCATAAACGGATAGGTCAATTTATCTTTGAGACAGAGACTAACCATAGTGGAGAAAATATTCTCATTATTTCTCACGGAAGTCCTTTGTGGGCGCTAGAGAAGCTTTCTGTTTGGCATAAGAGTGATAATTTTACTGAGGCAGAAATGCTGGATACGGCTGAAGTTAGGGAGATAGATTTTATAGCACTTCCCCATAATGAAAACTATGAGCTTGATTTACACCGACCGTACATTGATGAAATTTCTCTTGTCTGTACCCATTCGACTAACTCAGGGCAAGTTTGCGGCGGTGATTTAGTACGCGCCAAAGAAGTAATGGATGTTTGGTTTGATTCCGGCGCGATGCCTTTCGCGCAGGATCATTACCCATTTCAGAACAAAAAGTGGGTGGATGGCGCTGGTTATCCGGCAGACTATATTTCTGAAGCAATAGATCAGACTCGCGGGTGGTTTTATACTTTACATGCTGTAGGAGCGCTTATGGGGCGAGGTAAGGCTTACAAAAATGTAATCTGTCTTGGGCATTTACTTGATGCAAACGCAAAAAAAATGTCCAAGTCTCTCGGTAATGTCGTTGACCCATGGCTCATGATGGAAAAATATGGCGTGGATACGCTACGTCTCTGGATGTATTCCATAAATCAGCCCGGAGAATCTAAAAATTTTGATGAAAAAACTGTCGCCCTGCTTCACCAGCAAGTTTTTGGATTGCTTTATAATGTGTTAGCGTTTTATGAACTGTACCGCGCTAAAAATTTAGAGAAAGATTACCTCGCCCCCGCCTGCGCGGGCAAGCCTTCGCTCCTCTCCTTATTAAAGAGAGGGGTTGGGGAGAGGTCTAATATCTTGGATAAATGGATTTTAGCCAGACTGGATGAATTGATAAAAATTGCAACAAAGAATCTTGATAATTATAAATTGCTTGAGCCGACAAGAGCGATTAGAGACTTTATAGGCGATCTTTCTACTTGGTATTTGCGTCGGTCACGAGAGCGAATCAAGGATGGAGACAAAGAGGCAAAAAGCGCGCTTTATTATGTGTTAAAAACCTTGGCTAAATTAATGGCTCCATTCGCGCCGTTTGCGGCAGAGGATATTTGGCTGAAATTACGAAATGAAAATGACGTAGAGAGCGTGCACTTAACCGAATGGCCAAAAATGTCAAAGATGCCCTTTGACATTTTTGGCAGGGGGAAAAGTAAAGTCTTAAAAGATATGCAGATTACTCGCGATATTTGTACTGTGGGAAATGCGGAAAGACAGAAATTAGGTATTCTCGTTCGTCAACCTCTCGCTAGGCTTAAGTGGAAAGAAAGTGGAAAGTTATTAAGTGAGTATCTTGATTTAATCAAAGACGAACTAAATGTGAAAGAAATTATCTTTGATAACTCTATTCGGGGTGAAGTAGAGCTTGATATAAATATTACAGAAGATTTAAAACAAGAAGGAAATTATCGCGAGCTTGCGCGTGCTTTACAGGATATGAGGAAAAAACTCGGATTGACGCCCAGTGACATAGTCTCACTTGCATTTGAAACCAATGATATAGGTAAAAAATTAATTCAAAAATTTGAAACTGATATGAAATAAGTCGTGCTGGCTTCAAAAATAGAATTTGAGAATAACAATGGTGACGAAGTAAAAATTGATGAGTTGGTATTTAAAGTAAAATTGAAAAATAAAATATGAAGTTAATTATTTTTGATTTTGATGGAGTACTGGTCAATACTATTGAACTTTCTTATAAGATCCATACTTCTAAGAATCCTAATTTAACTTGGGAGCGTTTTCAAGAATATTCAATTGGAAATTTCCATGAAGTTTATAATAAAGCTGTAAAGAGCGGCAGTCATATACCGCCGGATGATTTTAATAGTTCCTATAAAAAGGGATTGGATATTTTGACTGCAGAAGAAATAATACATGACTCAATTTTATCTTTAGCTGTAAATTATAAACTTGTTATCGTTTCCTCTACCAACAGTTCGCATATCAATAATTTTCTTGTAAAGGAAAATTTAGCTAGATATTTCTCTGATGTTTGGGGTGCAGATATTCATAAGAGTAAAACATTTAAAATTAAAGCAATTCTTAAAAAATATAATCTATATGCATCAAATTCTATATTTATTACAGATACACTCGGAGATATTAAAGAGGCGCGGGAATGCGGGGTCAAGTCCATTGCTGTGACGTGGGGTCTCCATAATAAATTAACTCTTGAAAAAGGGGATCCTGTTAAAATTATAGAAAATCCAGAAGATTTAGTTGGGGCTATTGAAGAAATTTTATGCTAAAATGGAAGAACCCTATAAACATGCATCATATTTATCACACGGAAGGAATAATATTAGGGAGCAAGAATTTCGGAGAAGCGGGAAAATATTATTCTATTTTTACCCGCGACTTAGGGATGATTTTGGCCTCTGCCCAGGGAGTACGAAAAATGTCTTCCAAGTTGCGTTTTGTATTGCAAGATTTTGCATATATCAAAATTGATCTTGTGCAAAGTAGAAACATCTTTCGGGTGACGAATTCATCAAAAACAAATATGTTAGAACAAATCACTAAACAGCCATATACTTTTAAAGTTTTTGCAAATATTGCGCGCTTATTAAAACGCTTGCTTGTCGGTGTTGAACCAAACGAAGCTTTATTTATCGACCTGCTCCACAATTTATCTATTTTAGAAAAATTAGAGATAAAGGATGATTTAAAAAACATTGAAGCTGTTATTGTCTTGCGCATACTAAATAATTTAGGATATATAGGCGAAAATGAAATACTGCAAAATATTATTAAATCCCCATTTGAGGAAAATTTGATATTCGAGGTTGCAAAATCAAGAACCCATATATTAAATCAAATAAATAAAGCCCTCAAAGAGACACATCTGTAAAAAAATGTCTGCCCCGTAGGGATTTTCAAAATCTCCTTCGGGGTGGTACAATTCTAGAATGCCAATAAATGATGGAGATAAACTAAACAGAATAGAAGAACTCAAAGGTAAACTTTTCAGTAAAAATTATAAAACAAAGATAGAACACCGAGATAAATTTTCACGCACCAGTAGGAAAGATATACCAGATACTTGGGAAAATGGGAAGAAAGAGACTGGTTCTGTCTCATATCAAGACAAATTTTTTGTGAAAACCTCTATTTTTAAAATTTTTTTTATCTTTTCGTTAGTTTTTTTTATTTTAACACTCTTGTACGCTTCTTATGTATTTTTTGCCGGGGGTAATATTGTTTCTAGTGACAATATTGATATTTCCATATTTGGAAACAATTTTATTGCCGGTGGAGAAGAGTTATCGCTGGTTGTTGGGATTACAAATAGAAATAGTTCTGCCTTGGATTTAGTTAATCTTGTCATGGAATACCCAAAGAGCTCGGAGAGCGCAAATGCAGGTTTGCCCCTTGGGACAGAGAGAAATCGTTTTTTATTAGGTACAATTCCTGCTGGAGCCGTACGCAACGAAAATTTAAAAGTAGTACTTTTTGGCGAGCAAGGAAGCATCCTTCCTATAAGAATTTCTCTTGAGTATCGGGTGGAAGGATCAAATAGTATTTTTGTGAAAACAAAATCTTATGAAGTCACCATAAGTTCTGCACCTTTAAACATTTCCGTTGATGCTCCCGTTACGATAAATCCAAATCAAGATATCACTCTCAATATAAAAGCGACGCTTAACTCTCCTTACGCAGTTCCCAAAATGCTTCTCAAGTTGAATTATCCGGTCGGGTTTCAATTCAAATCATCTATTCCGGCGCCATCGCTTGGAAACAGTATTTGGAGTTTAGGGGATCTGGCTTCTGGCGCAGAGCGCAATATTTCTGTAACTGGCAAGATGTTTGATGTTGTTGACGGAGAAGAAAAAAGTTTTCATATATCAGGTGGGTCACAATCTACGAAGGATAAGTCTATGATTGATGTAGTTTTTAATTCTCTCTCATATGCCGTTACAATAAAAAAACCTTTCATTGAAGCGAAACTTTTTGTAAATGGCGCATACCAGAAAGAATATGTTATAAATACAAAAACTCCAATCAATGGAGAAATTAGATGGACAAATAATTTAGATACAAAAGTAAATGATTTGGAGATTCGAGCAAAAATTTCCGGAAATGCCTTTAATCGTAAAACAATAAATGCGCAACAAGGTTTTTATGACTCATCGACCGATATAATAACTTGGAATAAAAATTCTCAAAATGGATTTAATGAAGTGAACCCGGGTGATTCTGGGTCTGTAAACTTTTCTGTCTCTTCACTTTCACTGTTCTCTGCTATCGGTGGGATACTTCCTAACCCTGCTATTAATATAAATATTTCTATTTCCGGCAAGCAGTTAGTTACTGGCTATGCAACTGCCGATTTAAATAATTCTGACTCTTCGATAGTCCGAATTATTTCCGATGTTGGGTTCGCGACCAAGGCGCTTCATTACTCTGGACCCTTCCCTAATACCGGCCCTGTGCCTCCGAAAGTTGGAAAAGAAACTTCTTATACCATAGTCTGGTCTCTTTCTAATACAGCCAATAGTATTTCAAAAGGTATTGTTCATTCTACTATTCCCTCATGGATAAAATTTGCGGGTCCTATTTTACCCTCTGATGAAAATTTAACTTACAATCCTTCCACCAGAGAAATAATTTGGAATATAGGTGGAATTCAAAGGGGTACTGGTATCAGTGCGACAAGTCGTAACGTTTCTTTTCAGGTCATATTTACTCCTTCACTTTCTCAAGTTGGCGCTACGCCGGTCATAATAAATGATAGCATTTTGACTGGACATGATGATTTTGCTAATGTGGATGTAAGAATAAATAAAACGTCACTTCGCGCGTGGTTGGACGATGATCCTTTATTTCCTCCTACTGGAGGCATGGTGGTTGAATAAATTATGAGAGATGAAAATAAAAAAGAAAACGACTTGATGGGGAAAATAGTCTCGCTATGTAAAAGACGCGGGTTTGTGTATCAGGGCTCGGAAATTTATGGTGGGCTGGCTGGTATTTATGATTGGGGACATTATGGACTCGCTTTAAAAAACAATATCAAGCAAAATTGGTGGAAAAAATTCGTAGATTCACGTCGAGATATGTATGGCATTGATGCGGCTATTTTGATGAACAGTAAAGTTTGGGAAGTTTCAGGACATGTGGCTGGTTTTTCAGATTCCACTGAAGATGGCAAGCAGTTTAATGTAATGTTTAAGACCTCGATAGGCGCAGGTAAAGAGGCGGCTATTTCATATTTAAGACCGGAAACAGCGCAAGGAATGTTTGTGAATTTTAAGAATATAGTGGATGCATTTCACCCGAAATTACCGTTTGGCATGGCGCAAATCGGCAAGGCTTTTAGAAATGAAATTGCCCCGAGAGATTTTTTGTTTCGCCAAAGGGAATTTGAACAAATGGAAATTGAATATTTTATGCGAGAGACAGGATGGGAAAACCAGTTTGAATATTGGAAGGAAGAAATGAGGGAATGGATGGAGGAGGTCGGCATTGATATGAACAAAGTTCATGAGCTTGAAGTGCCCAAAGAAGACCGAGCCCATTATTCTAAACGAACTATTGATTTTGAATTTGATTTTCCGTTTGGCCGCAAAGAACTCTTCGGCCTTGCCTACAGGACTGATTTTGATCTCAAAAATCACAAGCTTGAATATGTGGATAAGGAAACTGGTGAGAAAATGACTCCGCATGTAATAGAGCCTTCCTTTGGGATAGACCGCGCTGTGATGGCGCTTCTGGTATCTGTATATTCCGAAGAAGAAAGAGATGATGGAACTAGGGTATTTTTGAAATTCAAACCCAACATTGCGCCAGTGATTTGCGCTGTATCGCCATTGCTTAAAAATAAACCAGAACTGGTGGAATATGCCAATACTAAAGTTTATGCGCCACTCAAGGCAGAGTTTGGACGCGTAGCGTGGGATGACAACGGCAACATTGGCAAGCGTTATCGTCGGCAAGATGAAATTGGCACGCCGTTTTGTATCGTGGTGGACTTTGAGACTTTGACAGACAATACCGTAACTGTGCGAGATAGAGATACAGGTGAACAGGAGAGGGTGAAGGTTGCAGATTTAAAAAATTACATAAAAGAGAAAATTTGAAATGAAAGCTCAATTTACCGTCGGTACTTTTGGAATAATCTTCGATGAAAAAGGACGAATATTGTTCGTTCACAGAACAGACTATGATTTATGGAACTTGCCCGGTGGTCGTCTTGAATCCGGCGAAGCTCCTTGGGAAGGAGTAACAAGAGAAATAAAAGAGGAGACAGGATTTGAAGCTGAAGTTATTAAAATTGCTGGAGTTTCTTTTAAGCCAGATAAAGATAACATTGTTTTTACTTTTTTGTGTAAAGTTATTGGTGGTCGAGCTACTTTAAGTAGGGAATCAGATAAAATTGAATATTTTGAAATTGACAAAATTCCACAGAATACAGTAATAAAACAAGTAGAAAGAATAAAAGATGTCATACATAATCCTAATGAAATTATTTTAAAAATCCAAACAGGAAAAACATCAATCGAACTTATTAAAGAAGGGAAGTGGTAAATGATTATACATAATGATATTGTAATAAGAAATGCTATAGCGTAATAATATACAATTATATATAATATTAGGTAACTATCCCTTAGCGTATAGTATTAAATATCTTGTTGACTTTTTCCAAATCCATATCCACCCAAAGCACCGACAATTAACGATATAACTTGGGTTAGATATTCTTTTGCGAAAAAAAGCACACAAAGAACGACTATCAATGAACCAGCAAGAAAACACCCGAAATAAAAACGTTTGTCTTTTGAGTCTCGTATTTTATCGTTATGGACATAATCAATAATTTTTGATCTTTGGGTCAGTATTTCATCAGCTTGTTTTTCAGTAGGAACAAAAGAACCCTCTCCCATAACTTTTTGCATAAGTACGGTCATGGTCTTTTCTGTATCAGAAGTGAGAACTGGTTCTTTTAATTTAACTACTTCTGTTTTCGCATCTTTATCATTAGGCATATTGTTTTTCTTTACTTGAAATATTTATTAATAAAGAAGTAGTCTCATTGTTAACACCACTCGTAACTCCTTGCCATTTCATAATATCTTTACTTTCTTCTTTTATTTTTCTCATCATGAGAAGTTTTAAAAGAAAATTAAAATCTGTTTCACTTATCTCTTTATTTTCTTTAGCTTTTACGATGGAATCAAGAATACTAGAAAATTCATCGGAATAGATATTTTGGTCTTTAGAAACTAACTGGTAAAATCTATTAAGTTTTATTTCGTTGTTTTTCATATAGTTATGCTATGATTATATCATGAAACCTGTTAATTTTACACAAGCGATTAAACTCGCTGTACAGCCGTTGCCATCAAAGCTCCGAAAACTGAAAGAATCCCACGTCGGTTATATCTCCAGGAAAACTCGTCTACATAAGCCTGTAAATACTCAGGTGAAACAGCGTGATAAGTTCCATTAACCGAACGCTTTAATTGAGACCAGAACCCCTCTGCTGTGTTCGTATGTATGATACCACGAACATATTCTTTTGCACCATGCTGTACCTTTCCGTGTTTATAACCGAGCTTGTGTACACGATTATAAACATTGAACTCATCGGTCATAATTGTACTTTTTGGCATTACTGTTGACTGTATTTCAGGTAGAAGTGTAGACGATTTTACATTTGGAACAACTTTTGCTTTCACATTGCCTTTTCGTTCTACCATCCCAAACACAGCAGTTTTATTTTCCGCACCGCGACCTCGTTTATTATTTCCTCCCTTCCCTCCAATATAAGTTTCATCGGCTTCTACAATACCAGAAAGTATTATGTTGTATTCGTTGCATAATTTTCTCACTTGATGACCCATTCTCCATGCCGTTTTATAAGTTACTTTTATTTGACGCTGTAATTCTTTTGCACTTACACCATTTTTTGATACCGAAAAAAGAAAAATAGAATAAAACCATTTGTATAAGTCGGTATCTGATTTTTCAAAAATCGTATCTTTTTTAGGTGATAATTGATGACCTCCGCACATACACACAAAATGAGAACTCCTAGCTTGTAATGTGTACTTATTGACCCTCTTGCACTTAGGGCAAGTAGGCTTTCCGTACCGCCCGCCAAAGAGGTAATATAGACAAGCCTCATTTTCGGGAAATTGTTTGTTAAACTCTTGTATATTCATATGTCTAAGTCTAGCAAATTGCTTACTATATGTCAAGGGATAGTTACCTAATATTAAGTATGGGGAAGCTGGAAAAAGAATTAAAGACAAGAGTCAGAAGAGAAAATATTCAAAAAGCCATTCTTTCTAGTATTGCCGTTGTTGGTCTTTTGAGTATGGCGGTTCTGGCGCCAAATGCTTTGCAGGCTCTAAAATTTTTTGGTATTGAGCCAAAAACTAAATGGCAGAAATATAATATTAACCACAGTATAAAAAGATTAAAAGAAAATAGTCTTATTTGTTTTGAAACAACCAGTGGAGGAACTTTTGCGCGCCTTACTCAAAAAGGAGAAGATAAATTAAGAAAATTTAAACTTTTAGGTTACAAACTTAAAAAACCAAAGAAGTGGGACGGTAAGTGGCGGATGCTTATTTTTGATATAAAAGAAGAAAGAAAAGGAACAAGAGACAAGATTCGATTTACATTAAAAAGAATTGGGTTCTTGCGTCTTCAGGATAGTGTCTGGGTTTACCCCTATGATTGTGAGGATTTAGTAACCCTAATGAAAGCTGATTTTAAGATAGGCAGGGATTTACTTTATTTAATAGTAGATACTATCGAAGGAGATACTAATATAAAAAAATACTTTAAATTAATTACTTAATATTATTGTACTAAAATACGCTATAGCGTAATAATATACAATGTAGCTATTTTTATAAATTGATAATGCCATATACTTTATGGTATATTCTACAAATGAAATTCTCAAAACAAGTTTTAAAGAATGGACTGCGAGTTATCACTGTGCCGATGAAAGACAACCCGACGGTGACGGTCTTGGTTTTAGTGGAAGCTGGTTCCAAATATGAAGAAAAAAAAGTTAACGGAATTTCCCATTTTTTGGAGCATATGTGTTTTAAGGGTACAACTAAAAGACCAAAAGCTATTGATATTTCAAAGGAATTGGATGTATTAGGAAGCCAATACAATGCTTTTACGGCGCAAGAATATACAGGATATTATGCCAAGTCTGATGCTCGGCATTTCAAGCAAATTTTTGACATTGTGTCGGATATATATCTTAATTCCACTTTTCCGGATGCGGAAATGGAAAAAGAGAAAGGTGTAATCATAGAGGAGATAAATATGTACGAAGATATGCCAAACAAACGCGTGCAGGACTTGATGATGAAATTGCTTTACGGAAATCAGCCGGCAGGTTGGAATTTTGCCGGCGAGAAGAAAAATATTTTAAAGATGAAAAGAGAAAACTTTGTTAAATACAAAAGAGCTCATTACTTGCCGGAGGCGACTGTGCTGATAGTAGCTGGGCAGGTGACAGAAAAAGAAGTTTTAAAAGAAGTAAATAAAATTTTTAGCAAAGTGCCTCGCGGGGATAAGAGTTGTAAAATAAAAGTAGAAGAAAAACAAATAAAACCAGAAGTATTAGTAAATTTTAAAAAGACAGATCAGACGCATTTTGTTTTTGGTATGCGTACCTATAATTTATTTAATAAGAAAAATGCAATTCTTTCTGTGCTTGGCGGGGTGCTTGGCGGGGGAATGAGTTCAAGGCTTTTTGTTAAACTTCGTGAAGAGATGGGTGTTGGTTATTATGTTCGCGCGCACAATGATTCTTTTACCGACCACGGGTTTTTTCAAATTTCTGCCGGGGTGGACAATAAAAGAATTTATGAAGTATTACGAGCAGTCTTAGAAGAATGTATAAAATTAAAAAATAAAAAAGTAAGCGAAGAAGAATTGAATAAAGTTAAAGAATGTCTGATAGGCAATATGAAGCTCTCTTTGGAGTCGAGCGATGACATTGCCAGTTTTTACGGTGGACAAGAACTTTTAAAACGCGAAATGGATGGAGTCGAAGAAAAAGCAAAAAAAATACGAAAAGTTACGGCAAGTCAAATCCAAGCTCTAGCAAAAAATATTTTTAAAAATAATAAGCTTAATTTGGCGCTCATCGGGCCTTTTAAGAAAAAAACTAAATTTTTGGAAATACTTAAATTCTAAGACCCCACCCTTTGCCCTCCCTTTATCAAAGGGATAGTTGGGGAGAGGTCTTTTTTGTGCTATTATATTTCTATGTTTGAAAGACACCCTATTACTTCTATTTCTATAACTACGGACACGATAGTCCGGACGGTTATCGTTCTTCTTTGTGTGTTTTTATTATGGTTTTTACATGATCTAGTTCTGATAGTGCTAACCGCAATAGTTATTGCCTCCTTTATGGAATCTGTGGTTCCTTATTTCAGGAAAGTGGGAATTAATAGAGTCTTCGGAATTGTGATTTTGTATGTTGTATCACTTCTTACTCTAGCTGGGGCATTTTATCTTTTTGCTCCGCTTTTAATAACTGAAATTTATAATTTTTCTACATTTATTTCTGCTTACATACCGAATGTTTCTTTCTTGAGTTATTTCCAAAACAAAGAATTCTCTGGCGCTAAGGACATAGTCAGCTCTCTAGGAAGCAACTTTTCACTTAACACGTTATTTTCAGTATCCAAGGCTTTTATTTTGAATCTTTCGGGAGGATTTTTCCAAACACTTTCTATCGCTTTTGGAAGTATTTTTAATTTTATATTAATTATTCTTATTTCTTTTTATCTTTCAATGGAAGAGAGGGGAATAGAAAATTTTCTTCGGATCATTGTTCCTATTCAATATGAGGATTATGTGGTAGATTTGTGGGAGCGCTCACGTCGAAAAATAGCTCTTTGGATGAAGGGGCAGGTAGTCTTAGGTTTTGTCGTCGCGGTTCTCACTTATTTGACGCTCTCACTTTTAGGCATAGAATATGCGCTTCTCCTTTCTATTATTGCCGGAATAATGGAACTTGTGCCTTATGGTATTTTAGTTGCCTTGATTCCCGCTTTTATTTTTTCTTATCTTTCTGGAGGAATCTCCAGCGCTTTAATGGTCACCGGTGCTTATTTAATTATTCAACAATTTGAGGTTTTTCTTTTCGCTCCGCTGATTATTAAAAAAATAGTAGGTCTTTCGCCGATTGTCATAATTTTGTCTGCCTTGATAGGTTTCGAGTTGAGCGGATTCTGGGGAATAGTGCTAGCTATCCCCGTGGCTGTCGTTGTAATGGAATTTTTGAGCGATATTGAAAAGAATAAAACTTTAATTCGAACTAGCAACAAAGAATGAATGAAAAAAGATAGCTTTTACATTACAACTACAATTCCCTATGTAAATGCGGATCCACATATCGGTTTCGCGCTGGAGCTGGTGCAATCGGATGCTATTGCCCGATATCAACGACTTATTGGTAAAGACGTTTTTTTTAGCACTGGCACGGATGAGTATGGTCAAAAGATTTGGGAAGCAAGTCAAAAGGAAGGAAAAAATGCGCAAGATTATGTTGATTGTTACGCGCAAAAATTTTTAGAGCTCAAAGATATTCTCAATCTGTCTTATAATAATTTTATTAGAACCACAAACAAGGAACACATTATGGCGGCTCAAGAATTTTGGCGTCTTTGTGAGGAGAAGGGAGATATTTGTAAAAAGATATATAAAGGACTTTATTGTGTCGGGTGTGAAAAATTTATTACGGAAAAAGATCTGATGGATGGTAAATGTTCACTTCACCCAACTAAAAAACCCGAGATGGTTGAAGAAGAAAATTATTTTTTTAGATTAACCAATTACAAAAAACAACTGCTGGAATATTTATTAAATAAGCAAGTGATTTTTCCTGAATGGAGAAGAAAAGAAGCTATTGATTTCGCGCAAGATGGCATGGAGGACTTTTCAATTTCTCGTAATAAAGAACGTTTTTCTTGGGGAATACCAATACCAGGAAATGATACGCAAGTGATGTATGTATGGTTCGGCGCTTTTGTGAATTATATTTCCACTCTGGGGTGGCCCGCCTCCGCCGAGGCTTCGGCGGGTAAACCCAACAGCAAAGAAAGTTTATTTGAAAAGTTTTGGGTGAATGGGGAAACGGTTCAAACTGCCGGCAAAGACATGGTAAAGTTTCAATCAGTAATGTGGCAAGGGATGTTGATGTCTGCCGGGTTTCCGACAACTGACACCATTATCTACCATGGATTTATCACCGGCGAAGGCGGAATTAAAATGTCAAAATCCATAGGTAATGTAATAAATCCGAATGATATTGTGAAAGAATATGGTACTGACGCATTGCGTTATTTTCTTCTGCGTGAAATTTCCTCTTTTGAAGATAGTCCTTTTACGATGGAACGTTTCAAGGATGCTTACAATGCGAATTTGGCAAATGGGTTGGGAAATTTAGTTTCACGTATCTTAACTCTTTCTGAGAAATATTTAGCAAAGTGTCCAGAGATTCCTGAAAAATCTGATTTTAAAGAATACTTTAGTTTTTTTGAAAAGTTTGATCTTAAACAAACGGCGGATTTTATTTGGAATAAAATCGGAGAACTTGATAAATTTATACAAGAAACAGAGCCGTTTAAAGTTGTAAAAGTAGATGAAGAAAAAGGAAAAAAAATGATTGGTGAGTTAGTTGTGAGATTATACCAAATTGCTCGAATGTTAAATCCAATAATGCCGGAGACAAGTAGTATTCTTAAAAAATTTATTAGAGAAAACAAAAAACCGGAAACCCCATTATTTCCACGCAAAGACTAATATGCCTAAATATATAGACATACACAGCCATGTAAATTTTAAAGCCTTTGACGAAGATAGAGATGAGGTTATTCGTCGCGCCTTAGAAAATAATACTTGGGTGATAAATATCGGCACACAAATGGATACTTCCAAAAAAGCGGTTGAAATGGCGAATCAATATGAAGAAGGTATATATGCGATTATCGGATTACACCCGATACATACCGGAACCTCATATCACGATAAAAAAGAATTAGGCCCCGCCTTCGCCAAGGCTTCGGACGGGCAAGGAGGGCGAGAAGGTTTTACATCAAGAGGGGAAATTTTTGATAAAGAATCTTATAGAAAACTTTTGAAAGATAAAAAAACAAATAAAAAAATTGTCGCGATAGGAGAATGCGGTCTGGATTATTACCGATGCGCGCCCGAATCAATCTTAAAACAAAAAGAGGCCTTTATTGAGCAGATAGAACTTGCAAATGAGTTTAATAAACCATTAATGATTCATATTCGCAATAATCCCGAAGATAAAACTCATAACGCATATTCTAATGCGCTAGATATTCTAAAAAAATATTCTAAAGTTCACCCCGCCTCTGGCGGGGCAAGAGGGAATGTTCATTTTTTTGCCGGGACCTGGGAAGAAGCCAAGACATTTTTAGATTTTGGTTTTACTTTGTCTTTCACTGGAGTTATTACTTTTACGCGTGATTATGATGAGGTTATCAAGAATACACCGCTTGATATGATTATGTCTGAGACGGATTCTCCTTACGTCACACCCGTTCCATATAGAGGAAAACGCAATGAACCCTTTTATGTGAAAGAAGTAGTCAAAAAAATTTCTGAAATAAAAAATTTATCCGAATCCGAAGTTGCTCAAGCCATCGTTGCGAATGCCAGACGAGTATTTACTTTTTAAAAGATTTTTGATAGTATAAAGTTTATGCAAGAGACAGAAGTTAAAGACGAAAGCGAAACATCAGAAGAAAATTCCAAAGTTTATGAACTTGGCTATCTTTTGGCGCCCACAATTAAAGAGGAAGATGTATCGGTCAATTATGGAAATCTTAAAGAACTCGTCTCGTCTTTTAATGGCGAGATTATTTCAGATGAAATGCCCAAAATGACCAACCTCGCCTATTCTATGGTTAAAGTTACGTCTAATATGCGTAATAAATTTAACACGGCGTATTTTGGTTGGATTAAATTTATAATGGACTCTCAAAAGGTTTTGGAGTTGAAAAAGCGTCTTGACCTTGACCCAAACATTATTCGATTTTTGATATTAAAAACAGTAAAAGAAAATACTATCGCTACAAAAAGATTTGCGCGTGGAGAGATACATAAAAGACCTGCAATGAAGGAAAGTACGAAAAATGAAATAGTCGCTCCTATAAACAAAGAAGAAATAGATAAAGAAATAGATGCGTTAGTTGCAGTTTAATTATTAGTAATTAGGCGCTAGTATTAGTTGCTAGAACCTGGAATTTAACCAAGATATGTATTTAAACAAAGTAATCATTGTGGGAAATCTTACTCGCGATCCAGAAATTACCGCCATACCTTCTGGTCAAAAGGTTTGTAAATTTGGAGTGGCAACAAATAGAGTTTGGAAAGATAAGACTGGAGCCAAGCAGGAATCTGTCAGTTATCACAATATTGTAGTTTGGGGAAGACAAGCGGAAACTTCCGCTCAGTATTTAAAAAAAGGACAACAAGTAATGATAGAAGGTCGCATAGAAACACGGTCTTGGGACGACAAGACAAGTGGAGAGAAAAAATACAGAACAGAAATTATTGCGGACCGTGTTCAATTTGGGTTAAAGAGTAACGGAGGAGCCGGCGCTCCTGCATCAACTGCGGGAGCAGGAAAACTCGCGCCGGAAAATCAAGAAGTAGATTCCATAGAATATCCGGAAGAAGATATTAACCCCGAAGACATTCCATTTTAATTTATGAAGCAAGATTACTTTTCGGCCAACAATATAAAATACATAGATTACAAGGATGTTGAAATTCTGAAGAAATTTTTGAATCCTAATGGCAAAATTATGAGCCATAAAAGAACTGGCGTAACTGCCAAAAATCAGCGCCAGCTGACTTGCGCTGTCAAACACGCGCGATTCTTGGGTCTTCTTCCTTTTGTGGTGAAATAAAAAAAAATCAAGAACAAAGTTTTTAAGGGGTTTTGCGAGCGACGGCGAGCCGAGAATTTCAGCCCCTCCCCACTTTTAATAATTACCTTAATATTGATGTAAAATTTATTGCTTGTAAAATTTTAATTGTGGTATAAACACGAATGTTAAAAGTGGGGAGGGGTGTACCGTCAAAAACTTTTGTTCTTGATTTTTTCATATGCGCTCCACGTATTCTCCAGTTTCTGTGTTTACACTAATTACATCTCCTTCACTTATAAACATCGGAGCGTTGAGAGTTGCTCCATTTTCCAGAGTTATAACTTTCATTCCTCCTTTTGAGGTGTCTCCACGGACTGCCGGAGGAGCTTCTTTAACTTTGAAATTCATTTTAATCGGCAAGGTAACTTTTATTATTTTTCCCTTGCCCGACATAGCTTTAGCGTCGACGGGTTCTTTATCATCCTCCCAAACCAGAGCCGTTACATTTTCATTTTGTTTCAAAAATTTTTCTGCGTTACCAATTAGCGCTTCGTTCAATTTAAACCTTTTACTTTTGTCTGTTCCATCACAAAACCAATATTCTCCTTTGTTGTGATACAAAAAGATGATATCGCGTTTTATGATATCTGCTTCATCGGCTGATTCGGAAACATGAAAAGCAACAACGATAGTCTTGCCTGCAATAAGACTTTTGAGCTTCACTTGATTTTGCGGTTTTCTCTGTTGGGTTCTTGCAACGTGAGATTCAATTACTTCACATGGTTCACCATTATAAATTATTATTTTCTTCTCACGAATTTCATTGTACTGAAGTTGTGACATAGGCAATATACTAGCAAAATTAAGCTTATTTAGCAACTGTCAACCTGCCACGTTGACAAGTTATAGGTATTTTGAGAGAATGGAGGATATGGTTGGTGATATTTATCATGTTTGCAATAGAGGTATTCGAAAAGAGAAAATTTTTGACACTGAGTCTGATTATTTTAGATTTGTGTTAAATTTATATCGTTTAAATAATAAAGGAGAAAGTTTTAGAATAAATCCAAAGATAAAATCTATAGATTCTTTCCCAGAACAAAACAAAATAGTTGAAGTTCTAAAATGGACTTTATTGCCGAATCATTACCACCTCCTTTTGTATGAAAAAGTTGACGGCGGGGTTTTGGAGTTTGTGAAAAGGCTCGGCAATTCCTTCACTAAGTATATAAACATTAAAAGGGAAGCCAGTGGTTACTTATTTCAAAATTCTGCCAAAATAATTCCAGTTACAAGTAATAAACATTTTCTCTATATTCCATTTTATATTGACCTTAATTTATTAGATTTAATATACAAAAAAGATGAGCATAGAAAAATAGACATTAAAAAGTCACTAGATTTTTTCAGCAACTATAAATGGTCTAGTTTTCGTGATTATTTTGGTAATCAAAATTCTTCGTTTTCTCAAATTATAAATAAAGATTTATTTTATGAATTTTTTGATACAACCTCTAAAGATTATTACAAAGAGTTCTGTGGATTCTTAGAAGCGGATGAATACGAAAAGCTAAAAATTGATCTTATAAAAGAAAAACTTGTCAACCTGCCAGGTTGACAAGTTTTTACGCTTCCTCCGCGAATTTTTTGCGAATTTCTTTTAGAATTTGGTCGGATATTTTCTTATTTTCTTTCAAGAATGTACGAGTAGAATCATAACCCACCCCCAATTTTACTTTTTCCTTTGCCTCGCCAGAGCCTTTGGCGGCGGCGGGTGCTTTCTCCTCCCCCTTAGTAAGGGGGAGGTTGGGTAGGGGTATAAAGAAATACGAATTTCCGCTTTTTTCTATTATTTTAAATTTTTCTCCCAATGCCATAATCTCGCCTTCTTTAGAAATGCCTTCATTATAAACAATATCAAATTCTGTCTGCTTAAATGGAGCTGAGACTTTGTTTTTTACTACCTTGACTCGAGTACGGCTTCCTACGATTTCCTCTCCCTTTTTTATCTGGGCGATTTTTCGAATATCCAGTCGCACAGAAGTGTAGAATTTAAGAGCCTTACCTCCTGGGGTGGTTTCAGGGTTACCAAACATAACACCTATTTGCATTCTTATTTGGTTAATGAAGATGACAACAGTTTTAGATCGTGCCACGATAGCAGTTAGTTTACGGAGTGCTTGGGACATAAGTCGAGCTTGTTTTCCGACATGATAGGCACCCATATCACCCTCAATTTCATCCTTGGGAGTAAGTGCCGCGACAGAGTCAATAACGATTACATCAATCTTGCCTGTTCGCACCAAAGACTCTACAATTTCCAGCGCTTGTTCGCCGTTGTCTGGCTGGGAAATAAGTAAATTATTTATGTTGACTCCCAGTTTTTTTGTATATTCCGGGTCCATTGCGTGTTCGGCGTCTATATATGCGCAGATACCTCCCAATTTTTGCGCTTCAGCCACGATGTGGAGCGACAACGTTGTTTTTCCAGAAGATTCGGGTCCGAATATTTCAATAATTCTTCCGCGAGGTATGCCACCCACACCAAGAGCTATATCAAGACCAATGGAGCCAGTCGGTATTACATTGACGTCTACTTTTGGCGAATCTCCGAACTTCATGATTGACCCCTCTCCAAATTTTGTTTGAATTGCTTTTAAAGTATCTTCAAGCGCGGCTATTCCCACAGTTTTATCTTCTTTTTGTTCTTTTTTCTTTAACATGATTGATTTTTAATGAGCGTAGCGATTATATAAAATCATCACCCTGCCCTCTGGATCTGAAACAGGTCCAGAGGGCAGGGTCAAATAAAATATACTCACTTCGTTCGCTATTTTATAATATGATAATTTTTTTCATCGATATATCCAAATTTATCTTGGGCTGTTATATTTATTATATTATATCCCGAAAGCAGCGCAATTGTCTCGTTGAAATTACCACTTTTATCTATTGAAATTTCTCGACCATTTAGAGCCAAATTTATTGCATTTTTTGCATTTCCTGTTAATTCAACAATATTACTCACAACTTTTGTTCCATCAACTATATTTACATTTTTTATTTTCACTCCAAAGATCAAATCCTGAGAGCGAAAAAAAGCGTAAGTAATAATAAGAAGAAAAAAAACAGAAAGACTCGCTATTTTAACTATTTTCTTCGCGTTGTGGTTCATTGATTTTTTCCAATACCTCTCTTGGTTTTGCGCCGTCTCCCGGCCCTATCACTCCGCGTTCTTCCAGTTTATCCATCAGGCGCGCCGCTCTAGCGTATCCTAATTTTAATTTTCTTTGCAGATAAGAAGTTGATGCTTTGCCAGCTTCCATTACACAGACTCTTGCTTCTTCATACATTTCATCGTCGTCTGCGTCCTCCTCATCTAAACTTTCTCCGCCAAAGGCGGATCCGCCTCTGGCGGAAAAAATACTTGTATCTGCCGATATTGAGCCGGTAGATAGGACGATTTCTTGATTTACTTCATCTCTATACGCATCCGCTAAATATTTTACAACTTTTTTCACTTCCTTTTCCGAAATAAACGCGCTTTGCAAACGTTCTGGCTGAGCGTCGCCCGAAGAATAGAGCATATCACCGGCGCCTAAAAGTTTTTCTGCTCCGCCAGCATCTAGTATAGTGCGTGAGTCTACTTGTGAAGACACTTTCAAAGCGACTCGAGCCGGAATGTTCGCTTTGATTAAACCGGTAATAACATTTACTTCAGGACGTTGAGTAGAAAGTATCAGGTGAATACCCACCGCTCGAGACAGTTGAGCCAGGCGTACTATTGCCGACTCAAGCTCCCTCGGGTAGGAGCTCATTATGTCTGCCAACTCGTCTATTATAATGACAATGTAAGGCATGCGGTTCACCCCCTCCTTATTATTGTGGTAAGAATCTATGTCTCGCACAGATTCTATTTCAAGTATATCGTATCTACGATCCATTTCTTTGGCTGCCCATTTAAGAGCCAAAATTGTTTTTTTGGCATCGGTTATGACGGGAGTAAGTAAATGCGGAATATTATTATAAAGAGTAAGCTCTACGCGTTTTGGGTCTATCAATATAAATTTCAAGTCGTCTGGTCCATTTCTATAAAGAAGGGAAGTAATCATAGAATGGATAGTAACTGATTTTCCGGAACCAGTTGTGCCGGCGACGAGGCAATGTGGCATCTTAGCAAGATTGCCAAATACTGATTTGCCTCCTATACTGCGACCCAAAGCTATAGTTAGAGGTTTAGAAGAATTTTGGAACTTATCATCGGCAAGTAAAGTGGCAAGACCGACAAGAGACTTTGTTCTGTTTGGAATTTCAATCCCGACTAAAGATTTTCCCGGAATCGGCGCTTCTATTCTGATCGGATGCGCCGCAAGCGCTAGTGAGAGATCTTTTTGTAGAGCGATAATGCGTGAGAGTTTCATTCCTTCTGCCGGTTTTAACGCATAACGAGTGACAGTTGGTCCAATTGTTATTTCATCCATTTCTACTTCAATGCCGAAGTTTAGGAGTGTGCGCTTTATTATATTTGCATTAGCTTTTATGTCACCCGTATTCGGTTTACCTTGATCTTCTTCTAGCAGCGTTAGCGGGGGCGGAATATAATTAGCGCTTAGCTTATAGCTTCCAGTTTTTAGTTTTTTGAATTCTATTTCTTCTTCTTCGTCTTTATTTTTTTTATCCAGACCCAAAGCTTTTTTTAATTTTTTCCCGACGCTCTGATCTTCATCAGAGGTCGGGACTCTGGCATCTTCTATCGTCGGAGCTTCTTCTAATATTTCTTTTTCAGCTGGCGCCGAGCGCTTAAAGCCTAGCGCCCCTATTGCCAAACTCCAAAGTTTTTTGAAAAATAATGTGAGGTCTATTTTTGTATCAAAGATCACAAGAATTGAAATTATTAAAATTGCGCCGAGGAAAATAATGCTTGCATACACATCAAAGAGAGAGACAAGAGGTTTTGATAAAATTTCTCCTAATAATCCGCCGGAGCTCTTGCCTCCCGCAATATCTATTATTCCCAAACTGGAGAGGAGAAACATTATCGCGCTGATTGCGCTTCTCCACCCAATGTTTGGAGTTTTTATTTTCACATATGAATACCCAAGTAAAATTAAAAGAGTGGGAAGAAGAAAATATCCTACATTACCCAAAACTGATTTAAAAAAATCTTTCATGTATACGCCTGCAACTCCGGTTATATCAAATACGGACATTAAAAAAAATAATGCGAGAACAAAAAAAACTATTGCCATAATCCCATGTTTTGTTTGACTTTTCAATCCAGAATTTTCTTTATCATCATCTTTTTTCATCATATTTATATTTTAGCATAAATTATCATGAATTACGAAACTCATAAAAATATCAACTTTCTTCCGGTACACCCCTCCCCACTTTTAACATTCGTGTTTATACCACAATTAAAATTTTACAAGCAATGAATTTTACATCAATATTAAGGTAATTATTAAAAGTGGGGA
>OBEQ012748869.1_pt1 | contig 22498 bp, 11 predicted proteins | sample 1670901 | NCBI WGS metagenome assembly OBEQ01 (sample SAMEA104232315, study PRJEB22302) | groundwater metagenome | biome: forest; feature: aquifer; material: groundwater | place: USA | collected 2011-08-07 | depth 5.4 m
GGAGACTCCAATACCTTCTCCGGCAACAATATCTTCACCAGTATTCTGCGTTCCACTTCGACACAGGCAACGAGTACGAACTTCTTTGCCTCGCTTTTGAGCGCGACACTTGGCACCTTCAACTCCATTGTTGCCACCGGAACCACCGCAACCAGCACCTTCGCGGGAACCCTCGCAATTGGCACCTCTACACCCATGTATAACCCACTCTTTACCGTGGGAAACAGTTCCGGTGGCGCCTCCAACTACCCGCTCCTCTTCGTGAATCGCTCAAACGGTGTCGTGAGCATGTGGGCTGACCCAACGATCTCGCCGCGCGCGGTACTCAACGTTGGCGTGAACACCAATACTGGCAATCAAGATAGTGCGTATTTCCAAGGTGCGGTTGGTATTGGGACGGTATCAAGCAACAATTCAAATATTCCCCTCACGGTGAAGGGGGCAGTAAGTTCAGCCGACATCATTTTTGACTCAAATACGTCGAATGATTTTACTGAACTCTCGTTCGAACAAGGTGGAGTGGAAACAGGCTACCTTAGCGCTATTACTGGAATGGCGGGAAGTCACGATTTCATTCTCCAAACTGACGGCATCAACCTCGCGCTCAATCCGTATGTCGGCACTGCTAATGTTGCCATTGGCACCACAACCGCTTTTGCCAAGCTCTCTCTCCAGGGTGGGTATGGACTACAGGCTCCGCTTCTTGATATTGCATCTTCGACGAACAGCAACGGCTCAGCGACAACTTCACTCTTCCGTGTGAATCCAAATGGCAACGTTGGCATCGGTACCTCCTCTCCATATGCAAAACTCTCGGTTACCGGCCAAGTGGTGGCCAACTTCTTCACCGCAACCTCAACCGCCACCTCCACCTTCACCGGAGGAGTCCGCGCCGACATCTTTAACTCCGCCTCCACCACCGCATCTTCAACCTTCGCCAACGGCATCAATCTCACCGGGGGATGTTTCGCGATAGGCAACACCTGTATCTCTGCCGCAGGTTCCTCTGCAGTGGGAGGCACTGGTGCAGTACAGTTTGCCAATGGCACCGCCTTCGCCGGAGACAACACAAAGTTCTTCTGGGATGACACCGCGAAAGCACTTGCGATCGGGACAAGCACTGCCTATGCGAAACTTTCTCTTCAAGGCTCCTACGGTAATCTCCAACCCCTCTTCGATATCGCGAGTTCCACGAACTCCAACGGCTCCGCCACAAGCTCACTCTTTAGAGTCTCTGCTAATGGGGGAGTATCCATTGCCTCTACTACTCCCACTCCGCTCTACGGGTTCAACGTCGGCACTACCACATACTTCGCCGGAGCGACCACCACCCACGCAAACGGCATCACTCTCTTAGCCGGCTGCTTCCGCGACACCTCCGCCACCAGTACCTGTATCGGTAAAGGTCAAGCCGCTACCTACGTTGTCGCAGCCTCCAACTCCAAGAACAAACAATACGCAGACTATCTTGCTGACGGTACGGGAGACCAGAACGAGATCAATGCGGCTATCCAAGCTGCATACACCGCAAGTCGTGGTCTTGGCGGCAAGGTGTACCTCCTTGAAGGAGACTTCAGTGTCAACGGGACTACTACGATGGCCACAGGCACGCAGCTTGTGGGTTCCGGACCGGGGACGGTGGTGAAGTTGGCGAACAGTGTGAATAGCAATATCTCGATTATTAATGCAGTAAACTTGTACAATATTAGCATTAGCGATTTGACAATCAACGGCAACAAAGGAAATCAATCATCAGGTGCAGATATCGGTATCAATCTTAATGTTGGCTCCTCAACCATCCAGCGCCTGTCGATCATTGATATTAAGGGTGGTGATGGTATCGATGTGAACACCAGTGGTTGTTCAGCTTATTACGGAAATGTGATCGACAATGTCCACATCAATCGCCCTGATGTAGATGGTGTTTTTATCAATACGTGTGATCTCTCGCTGACGCACAGTGTTATTGAAAATGCAGGACAGTATGGATTCGAGGCGGGGGGTACCAATAATGACGTCAGAGTGACGGACAATCTGATCCAAAGTTCTATCGACAACAATATCTATATTTCAAGTAGCATTAACCTCAGTGTCATTAGCGGAAATACGATCTACAATTCGCTGAATAATGGTATTTCGGGGAGTATTAACACATCGCTTATTGCAAATAACTACTTTGGTTCAAATGTGAACTCTGGCATTAACTTGCTTAACTCCAATAATAACGTCATTTCTGGAAATGTTTTTGAAAACAGTCCGACGGGAAGTGCAGCCAACGTGATCGATATCGGCGCGGGCAACGGCACTATTATTCAAGGGAATCGCATCGTGAATGCTGGAGGAACTGGCAAGGCGATCAACATTGCATCGGGAGTGACCAATACCAGCATTGCAAATAACTACTATAGTGGCGCGGGAGCAGCTTCTATTTCTGACGCAGGCACTAACACCAAATATACCCAATGGGACCGTCTCACCCTCGACACCAAACAGTTAGGTATCGTGTCATACTCTCCTTTCTCCCTCTTTGCCTCATCATCCGTCGCCCTCGCATCTTCAACCCAAATGGGCAACGGCAAGATCCTCTCGTACAACACGGCAACAAGCGGGGAAGTCCTCACGCTGTCTAACGCCGGCTTCCTTGGCCTCGGCACTTCATCTCCATACGCCAAGTTAAGCGTCACCGGCCAAGTGGTGGCCAACTTCTTCACGGCTACCTCGACGGGAGTTGCCAACCAGTCCAGCTTCCAGAACCTCACCTTCGTTTCTGCAACAGGAACTGATGCCTCGACCACCAACAGTGTCTTCGCTCCTTTCCTTACTGGCTCCCTCCTCCGTGTCGGTACTTCCACCGCCTCGACCACCATCTACGGTAACGGTGCCACCTCGACCTTCGCCTATGGTATTAACCTCACTAATGGAGGGTGCTTCGCTATTGGTGGTATTTGTCTCCCGAATTCATATTCGTCTTCCACCCTCCTCGGAGACTCCAACACCTTCTCTGGCACCAACATTTTCACCAATATCTCTCGCTCCACCTCAACCCAAGCCACAAGTACGAACTTCTTTGCGAATATCCTCTATGGCCTCACGGGCCAGTTCACCACCCTCACCGCCACCGGCACCGGAGTCGCGAATCAGTCGTCGCTGCAGAACTTTACGTTTGTAAATGCCACGGGTACCCAAGCCACCACGACGAACTTCTTCGCAAATAATAACTTCGGTATCTTGGGTCAGTTCACGACGCTCACTGCAACTGGTACCGGCGTCGCGAATCAATCGAGCTTCCAGAACTTCACTGCGGTGAATTCGACCTCAACGCAAGCAACCAGCACCAACTTCTTCGGTAGCCAGGTCTTCGGTACGAACGGTCAGTTCACCGTGCTCACTGCTACTGGTACCGGTGTTGCGAACCAATCAAGCCTCCAGAACTTCACCTTTGTCTCAGCAACGGGAACGGATGCGACCACCACCAACTCTCTGTGGGCACTCTTTACCACGGGAGACTTGGGAAGATTTAGGACGCTTACTGCCACTGGTACCGGCGTCGCGAATCAATCGAGCTTCCAGAATTTCACGTTCGTTAATGCGACGGGCACGAGTGCAACGACGACCAATTTCTTCGCCAACAACATCCTCGGCTCACTCCTCACCATCGGTACCTCAACCGCATCCTCCACGATTTACGGAAACAGTACTTCAACCTTGCGCGGCCTTAACCTTGTCTCCGGCTGCCTCACCTACAACGGTGGCGCATGTATCACTTCCGGCGCAGGATCCTCTGCCGTGGGCGGTACTGGCGCCGTTCAGTTTGCAAACGGCACGAATTTCGCCGGTGACAACACGCGTTTCTACTGGGACGACACCGCAAAAGCCCTTGCGATCGGTACCTCAACCGCCTATGCGAAGCTCTCGCTCCAAGGCTCCTACGGCAACCTCCAGCCGCTCTTCGATATTGCGAGTTCCACGAATAGTAACGGCTCGGCCACAAGTTCGCTCTTCCCCGTTAACCCCGACGGGAACATTGGTATCGGAACAGCATTCCCGAATGCGGTGGATGGAAACACTACCTCAAGTCTTTTCACCACTATGAACGGCGCGGGACTCGTTGCTGAGCTTTCGATCGGCATGACGCAGCCCGGTACTGCAAATCCCGTCGGAGCATACCAGTTCTTCAACGGTTCGATTGGTGCGGCGGAGAAACGTATCGGCCTCATCATCGGCGCCACTGATGGAGCCACCAATAGCGGTAATATTCAATTCCTTACTTCGAATGCAGGCACCCTTGCTGAGCGCATGCGCATCACCTCAGCGGGAAATGTCGGCATCGGCACCACGTCACCGTATGCAAAACTCTCTGTAGTGGGAGAGGTTGTTGCGGCGCTCTTTACAGCGACCTCAACTACTGCGACAAGCAGCTTCGCGGGGGGTCTCTCTGTTGGCAATGGTGCCCTCCAGTATGATTACAGCTCTGGAGTTACTTCCATAGACAACCTCAATCTCGGCGCGACGAGTTTCGATACGGATGCAGGAGTGCTTTCGTGGATTGACATGCCGGTGACCTCTTCCTCTATTTTTGGAACAAAGGAGTCATACACTGCAACGATCGACGGTAATCCTCTACTTACCGTCTACGGCGAGTCCGATGGAGTAGGGAATATCCGTGCTCCGGGCGTCGGCATCGGTACCACTTCGCCCTGGGGCTTCTTCTCCGTCACTGGCTCACTCCTCGCATCCACTACGCAGCCGCTCGCAGTATTCGCTTCTTCCTCAGGTGCAGTGCGTTTACTGATCGATAATGCGGGCAATGTTGGTATCGGCACCACTTCTCCATATACAAAACTCTCTGTTGTAGGGGAAGTCGCTGCCGCGTTCTTCACGGCTACCACAACCGCAACATCTACATTCACGGGAGGCATTCGTGCAGGCATCTTCAACTCCGCATCCACCACCGCTTCAAGTACGTTCGCGAACGGTATCAATCTCACCGGAGGCTGCTTCGCCATCGCAAACGTCTGTGTGGGCTCTGGCTCCTCTGCCTCCTCCACGCTCTTGGGTGACTCCAATACCTTCTCCGGCAACAATATCTTCACCAGTATTCTGCGTGCTACTTCGACGCAAGCAACGAGCACCAATTTCTTTGCGAATAACTCCTTTGGCATCCTCGGTCAGTTCACGACGCTCACTGCAACCGGTACGGGAGTCGCCAATCAGTCGAGTTTCCAGAACTTCACCTTTGTGAATGCAACAGGAACACAAGCCACCACCACCAACTTCTTCACCTCGAACCTACTCGCCTCAATTCTCACCATTGGAACATCTACGGCCTCGACCACCATTTATGGCAACAGTACCTCAACCTTTGGTGGAGGCATCACTCTCTCCGGCGGCTGCTTCCGTGACACCGGCGGCAAATGTATCGGCAAAGGGAGAGACGGCACCTATATCGTTGCGGCGTATAACTCTATTAATAGAGCATATGCGGATTACCAGGCGGACTATAACAATGACGAAGTTGAGATCAATGCCGCCCTCCAAGCCGCATACTCAACGGCACGCGGTAGAGGAGGAAAGGTCTATCTCATGGAAGGAGACTTTCGTATTGCAACCACATCAGCGAATAACTTCAGCGGTATTATCATGGCATCCTCTACTGCGCTTATCGGAGCGGGACAGGGTGCCACCACCATCACGGTAGCATCGACAACACTCGGCAACTATAACGCTATCAAAATTGAGGGTGCAGGAGCGCAAGGAACAACACTGATGCCAAACATTACCCTTCGCGACTTCACTCTTGAGGGTAATCGTGCAAATAATACATCAGGTACGCATATTGGTATCCTTGCTTCATCCACCGCATCATCAACAATTGACACTGTAACTGCAAACAACTTCCGTTCGTATGGAGTGGAGCTTGCATATTCCTCAAGTACTGACATTGTCAATGGCGCCTTCAATAGTAACAGCACGGGGGCATTCATTACCTTCTCGAATGTCAATACTATCAATTCAAACATGTTTAACAATAACACTTCGGTCGGGTTAAATATTGATGCATCCTCGTATAACTCAGTTATCGGGAACACGGTAAACTTCAACACGACATATGGTATTTCACTCAGTTCAAACGTAACGCAATCTACAAATAATACGATAAGTACGAATATAGCAAGTTATAATGGTTCAACTGGTATTATTTTGCAAAATACCCCGAACAATAGCATTACCGGAAACGTTATCAACTCGAACGCAACATATGGTTTCTTTATGACCATTGCGGGCAATAACACAGTGACCGGCAATACTTTTTATGACAACGCAGGCTCGAGCGCAAACGATACTATCTATGTTTCTTCCAGTAATAATATTATTTCCTCCAACATTATTCAGGATACTGCAGGTACAGGTTTTGCAATCGACATTCCAAGCGGCTCTAATAACGTAGTGTCAGATAACTACTATTCCGGTATAGGAGCCTCGACGATCAACGACGCAGGTACTGACACCAAATACACTGAGTGGGACCGTATCTCAATGGATACGAAGCAGCTTGGCTCCGTAGTTTACTCGCCACTTGCGATCTTCGCCTCCTCTTCCGCCGCTTTGGCCTCAACGACACAGATGGGCACCGGCAAGATCCTCTCGTTTAACAACACTGCGGGTGAGAAGTTTACCATAAGCAATACCGGTCTTGTCGGTATCGGCAGCTCAACTCCCTGGGCACAGTTATCTATCGCAAGCTCGAGTTCAAACAATATGAACACGCCGTTGATGGTTATTGCGACCTCAACCACAGGAAATTCCTACCCGCTCTTCTTTGTCGGTGCAACCACGACCGGTGCACTCGACTATGCTCGTGTGGCGATTGGCACCACTTCGCCATGGGGGACTGCAGGACTTCGCGATCAGCTTACGGTCTCCGGTCGTATCTATTCGACCTGGGCATATATCCAATGTGGTATGGGAGGGTCAGGGTCCGGTGTGATGACCTCGGTCAGTGTGACTACTGGGGCAGCATGTGGAGAATTTGCATTTTCTGCAATAGCGGATGCGTCGATGAGCGCAACATCTTCGTACCCTGCGTACATGCGTATTTCCGCAGGCGCAGTGAGTGGTACAACTGGTGACGCGGCAACCCTTGCTACGACTCAGTCTGTTGCGGTCGCCTCCTCCTCCCCGGTGTTTGAAGTGCGTTTTCGTGCCGCATCAGCATCATCGACAGCAAATGCATCAAGCACACTCTTTATGGTTGGTTTTACGAACAAAAACTTTAACGTCGATCCGGGCGGAGTAGCAGGAGTGAATACTCCGACCAATGGTGTCTACTTTGCTGCATCATCGACAAACAACTGGCTTGCGATATCAAGAAAGGGGAGTGTCGAAACTCGCGTAGATCTTGGCGCTTCGTATGCGACATCGACCAACGCCAGTGTATTCCGCCGCTTCCGAATTGAACTTTCTACGACCACGGCAGGAACAGGCCTCGCAACCTTCCTTGTCGACAACAATGTTGTTGCGACCCTTACGACGAATATCCCTTCCGTGCCGCTTGCGGCGATGGCAGGAGTTTCTGTCGCGACGGCCACTGTTACCGTGGGAACAAACATCAAGGGTCCAGGTATGACCTATATGGATGTTGCGAGCATGCAGTTGTGGGTCGATGATCCGCCGGGAAATGAAACGACAGACAACCCTGCAAATGTGCTGTTCGCCGCGCCCGCTGAAATAAGTGAGGAGAATCCGAATGCAAATATTGGTGCATGGTATAGGTGGTCAATGGTAAAGAGTACGAGTACTCCAACTGTCGGCATGATCATGTCGAGTGCCACATCGAGCGCTACATCAACGATAGAAGTAGAGGCAAGCAATAAAGTTTACGATGAAAATATCCTTGGTGTCGTGACCGACAGCGCAACCATGATGGTCGGTGAACATCTTGGGGATGTCCCGCTCGCGATGACCGGAAGAGTGAAAGTGATGATTTCGCTTGAGAATGGCCCAATGAAGGTGGGTGATCGCATTACATCATATATGGGCGGCGTCGGCATGAAGGCCATACATAACGGCTTTGTACTGGGTCGTGCGCTTGAGAATTTTGATCCTGCAAATAATATTGGCATGTGTACTGGAGGTGCAACATCTACTCCGGGACAGGCAACATCAACATGTACGGGCGTCATCACGGTCCAGCTTGGCGTGGGTTACGACGGGGCAATTCTCAGTTTCTTCTCGGACATCACTTCGACATTCACTGACATAGCGCAGGCGGTAACTGATCTCACTGATGAAGTTTTCACTTCCGGGGTGCAGTTTACGAAACTTGCAGTAGGAAAAATTGTCGCACAAACGGGCGTGATCAAAGACTTCTTTGCTCAAGTGCTCACAATACTCCCCGGTGGAAAATTGAATGTTCCGTCAGGTTCCAATCAAATCGCAGGCACCGGTATACTCCCGAGTGGCGCAACCACGTTCTATGTACAGAACTCGAGTGTCACTACGGGCGCAAAGATCTTCATCACTCCGCGCACAATGCTCGCGACACCGATCGCGGTGACTGGTATCGATGCGGGATCCGGATTTACGGTCTCGGTCTCTAACCCCGGTCCTGTCGACGTACCGTTCGATTGGTTCATGGTGGGCACCTATGACACGGGAGGGAATCAGCTGCCCCCAGGAACCTCAGGACCACCCGGTACACCACCTCCGAGTGCACCACCAATTGAGCCTACCCCTCCGCCCGCTGGAGACAGCACCGATCCGGGAACACCTCCGGATGACACGGGAAGCAGTACTCCACCCACAGACATAGGAACCCCTCCTGTAGATGGGGGAGATGATACGGGGACGAGCACCACACCTCAGTAAGTTCATCACTGTCAATCGAAAACAGCCCAGAGAGTCGTCTCGGGGCTGTTTTTCTGTCTCGGCTCTGCTTTGAAAGCGCAAAACGAAAACGTTGTGAGATTTTTTATCACCAGTTACAGATAACTTTGGAAAAACTTTATCAAGATTTTAACTTCCTTTTGTTATCCTCAAAAAGCCTTTGTTTGCAAAGCAAAAGATTGTTGTTACTTCGTGAGTTTTAGATTAATAGGTACTTTTTATATCGTATATGCAAAAAAAGTTACCATGAGAAACACGTCTATTTGTATACGCCCTCCTCCATTAAATAAATGTTTGTATTATTTATATTTATTTTTTCGATATGAAAAAGTCTCTTTTTTCGAGTATCCTTGCTGCAATGCTTCTCGTTGGGATTCCTGCGTTCGCTGCTCCTATCGTATGGACTGCCAGTAACGATTACGACAACAACAACGAAAGTTATCTTCTGCGCATCGATACGGGCAATAGTTATAGCACAAGCACATTTCGTGTCACCTGCTACTATATTGAGTGCCACGACCCACTGCTGAGTATGGGAATATCCCCTGATTCATCCAAGATCGTTGTTGGTAGTCTGGTCCACCACCCGATCTTCTTCGATATATTCGACCAATCGTTTCAGACAATGGGTGGAAACTTTGTGTCGCAAGGGGACATCGTCTTCAGTCCTGACAGTACCCACGCGTTTACGCTGTCGCCGAATAGCTCATCAGGCTATCTCTCTGACTTTGTATTCAACAGAAGTACCAATGAAGGCGCTAAACCATTCCTCCCATATTATCAAGGTAGTCTTTCTCTCTCTCATGACATATCGCATGGTGCGTTCCCTAATGGTAACTCAACATTATACGTTAATGGAGGAGGTCAGCTGCAATTGGTCAAATATAGCCCCGAATTATATCAACCGTTATATCACTTTGATCTTGTTGCAGATGTTGCAACAACGACGACCGGAGAGAACATTGCTTTCTCAGCCAATGGTAGCAAGCTCTATGTGTCTGAACACGCCGGAAATACGGTGACGGTCATGAATGCGACAACGCTTTTGAATACCAATTCAATTGGAGTGGGCGCTGCTCCCGGGAAGCTGGGTATTCCTAATGGAGTGAATAAGCTGTACGTGCTCAATACGGGTGCTGGCACAGTTTCAGTAATTAGTACCGCCACAGAGCTTGTCACAAATACGATTACCATTGGTGCCGACAAAGACCTCGAGGATATTGCGTTTTCGCATGATGGCACCCGCGCCTATGTGCTGAGTGGGCATTATACAACTACAGGTGAGAGTGAGCTGGTGGTTATTGATACTGCGACTGACGCAGTGCTCACCGCTGTTGCATTACCCGGAGTATTCTACACGCACAATATTGTTGTTGAAGAGAAAGAATATACTGCAAGTGGCACACAAGTAACCGTCCAACCTGCAGCAGATGTACAAACGATATTTTCGAATGTTTCCGCTAGTGGCAACACAACAGCAACGGTAACGACAACCCCACCGCAGCTTCCGTCGGGATTTGCCGATGCAGGTGGTAATTACTATGACATTACTACTACTGCGACTCACACCGGAACAACAACAGTGTGTCTTCATTATCCGACGTGGGTGAGCAATGAATCTCAGATCGCGCTCCTGCATTATGAATCACCGACCGGTTGGGTAGACCGTACGACCTCGCTCGATACCAGCCAGAACGTAGTCTGCGGGGAAGTTTCGTCACTCTCTCCGTTTACGGCTGCATACAGCTATCCGCTTTCCGTGGGGATTGATATCGTTCCCAAAAAAACACCAAATAAGATAGTGCTTCATTCAAAAAACGGTGTACCGGTAGCGATTTTCGGCTCAGCGACTTTCGATGTGACAAGCATCAACCTTGAGACGCTACGCTTTGCTGGTGCTGCGACAAAACATGAAGGCAATGGAAGTGTTATGGTGAAGTATAAGGACGTGAACAATGACGGACGGACAGATGCGACGGTACGCTTCATTACCGATCAATTACAGCTTACGCCAAGCAGCACCGCTGCGACTCTTTCTGGAAAACTTGTTAACGGAAGAAACCTAACAGGTTCCGACTCCGTACAGGTCTTCGGGTGTCAGGAGGATGACTCTGAGTGCGAAGAAGACTAGTTATACCATCTCCACATAACTATACGGACAAAAACAACGGATAATACCGTTGTTTTTGTAGGCTCTCGCAGGATGAGATGCGTTTCACTGGCTCATATCGGTATTTTGCCAAACTGCCTGTGAGATATGAGCAATAATGGTACTGAGATCATCGAAGTTGTTTCCTTCGGTCATAACACAAAGAATGTAGGGGTTATCCTCTCTGTAGATAATGCCACAGTCATGCAGCTCACGTTTAATGACTGCTTTTGTATTTGGATCCATCTCAGTCCCTTCACCGAATTTGTGCGCGATAACAGTTCCTTTGGGTACTCCTGCGACGAGTCCGGATGTAAAAGAAGATTCTGAAAGCGTCGCGAGAAGTTTCTCTGACTGGGTGGGGCTTAAGTACGAAGAATTGTAAAGTGTGCGCAATGTCGCTGCATATATCTTTGCTGTAAGAAAGTCCGCCTGCATACCACCTGCAGCCACTGTGGGGACATCGACACCAAGGTCTAGGAGTACTTTGTTGTAAAAATCTTTATTAATGTATTGCGCGAGCGTCTGCACGACGTCATTGTCGGAGTCTTTGATCATGCGGTCGAGCATCGTTTGCACACTATAGCTTTTTCCTACAACAAGAGGGGTCGAAGAATTAAAATGTTCATATTGATTAAGTGACGTACCTTGCTTGTAGGTAAATTCCTGAGTCAGTATTGCCGGGTCTATTTCGGAAAGCTTGTAATACGCAATAGCAAGGGGTAGCTTCAGGAGACTTCTCGGAGAAAATTGATCGTCAGGATTGACGCCATACCAATGCTTAGTTTTGAGATCTCGAAAAAAAACGGAGATACGCGTTGCGTTACCGCTCTGTATTTGATAGTTAACATAAGCTTCAGTTTTTTGTTCGCTTGCGTCGATGTGTGCATAGGCAATATCTACGTTGACACAGTCAAGGTCAGGGTTGAGGTAGTGGTGCGTTGGCGCACAGGGTATTGAATCGGGCTTGTTGAGTTTTCCGGCAAGCAATACTCCAAGCACAAACGCAACTATGGCGGTGCCAATGAAGCAAAGAGAGAATTTCGTACGCAATCGTGGTGAGAGTCCGTGCATCTGCATATTATAGTATCTTTTTTTTTGTATAGCCACCCCATGGAGTGGGCTTGTTTTTTGCTATATAGCAAGAAAGGGGAGATAAGCGTTATAATAGCCCATATGGCCTTCTTTACCCCTCGGCGCGCAGCCGTCGACCTCAGCCGCAAAAAACAACAAAAAAAGTTTGGCTTGCCGAATGTGGCGACGCAACGCGTACTCCTTATATTGCTTGTGCTGTGCCTCTCTTTTTTTGCGTATCATTATTATCGCATGTATACACGTTTGCGGGATGTATCGAAAGAAATACCACAGCAACAAAAAACACCAGACAATCCAGCAGCGATCGTAGTTGCCGCTGTGGAAAGGCATATACTGCTGCCACAAGGAGAGCAACCGCTTGTCGCCAAGGTTACTGACGTGAAGCTATTGGCTAATATTCCATTTTTTGGCAATGCACTTCCTGGTGACGAGGTGATCGTTTACTGTAAAAACTCCCTTTCAGTACTCTATTCTCCTGCACGCGACAAGGTCATCGAAGTAATTCACCAACCCGTAAACGGGGCGTGCCCGTCGAAGTAAAATGATACCAACAGCACACTGAATGGTGCGATTTTAGGTATAATATATAGAGTATGAATACTGCGCAACAGCTCACTTTCAAAGAAGCAGCAACAAAAAATCAAATAGGCATGTTTCGCGCACTCGGAACCTCTGTGGGTGGATTGAGTGAAAAAGAAGCACGCGATCGCATGCAGTTGCTTGGTGCAAATGAGATTCTCGCCAAACAAACAACATGGTTCGAAGTTTTGGTGCGTCAGTTCAAATCTTCTTTTATCTATCTCTTATTTGCGGCATTTCTTATCTCCTTGTTCATGGGTGAAATGGTTGACGCAATAATGATATTGCTCTTTTTGTTGATCAACGCAGTGCTCGGATTTTTCCAGGAGTTTCGTGCTGAACATTCGCTTCAGCTTTTGAAGCAGTTCATTGTGCGGACGACACGTGTTTTGCGTGATGGCAAAGAAATAACGCTCCCGATACGCGAAGTCGTACCGGGCGATCTTGTACTGCTTGATGCAGGAGATATGATTCCGGCGGACGGATACTTCCTTTCAGCAGACCAAGTGCAGGTCGATGAGTCTCCGATGACCGGAGAGACAAAGCCAGTGGGCAAAGTTGCAACAATGCTTTCGTCAGCACCTCAAAATTTTTATGATGCAAAAAACATCGGTTTTTCTCGTACGACACTTGTTTCAGGAGACGCTCAGCTCTTGGTATTTGCGACAGGAAATCGTACTGAAGTAGGGAATATCGTCACGCAAATGGAGTCAGCCAATCCCGAAAGCGCTTTTGAGCTTGGCATCGCGCATTTTAGTAAGTTCATTTTAAAGATGGTGCTTGCAACGATACCGATCATTTTTATCTTGAACCTGCTTGTGCACCATGATGCGTTCCACTTCGGTGAATTTCTCTTGTTCTCAATAGCGCTCACGGTGTCGGTGATTCCCGAAGCGCTTCCGCTTGTCATGACGCTCTCGCTGTCCCACGGGGCGGTGGCCATGGCGAAAAAGCATGTTGTACCGCGCAGACTCTCCGCGATTGAAGATCTTGGTAGTATCGACATCCTTTGTAGCGATAAAACGGGTACCATCACTGAAAATAAACTCTCCGTTCACGGCGTGTTCGGGGAAGAGCATGAGGTCATGCGTTATGCCGCATATGCGGCGCTGTCTCGACCCGATTCCAAAAGTGCGCAAAACAGTGTTTTTGATAATGCAATCATCGAATCTGCCGCAAAGAAGGTTTCTCCGAAGGATCTCTTGTTCATTGATGAAATGCCGTTTGATCCGGTGCGCAAGCGTTCAACCGTACTTGTCTCAATAGAAGGCAAGCTTGTTATAGTTTCCCGTGGGGCACCCGAGCTGGTTATCCCGCGCAGTGCAGAGAGGTATGCCGAAGCGATGAGTTGGGCAAAAGAAGAAGGAACAAAAGGCTGCCGCGTGCTTGCGGTAACCATTAAAGAGATAGCCACGCGTGAGAAACGAAAGATTGTTGCGTCGGACGAGAAGGGGATGAACTTTATCGGCCTCGTGTCATTTTCCGATCCGCTCAAAAAGAGCACCAAGGCCGCTATTCGCGATGCGGGTAAATTGGGCGTACAGGTCAAAGTGATCACCGGGGACGGCAAAGAGGTTGCTGGTTGGGTGGGTTATGAGGCGGGGATCATTGATTCTGTCGACCAGGTTATATCGGGAGATGAGCTCGACAAACTTTCACCCGAAGAAAAACAAAAAGCGGTAGAGAAATATCATGTATTTGCGCGCACCATGCCGCTTCAAAAATATGAGATCATCCAGCTCCTCCAGAAGAATCACCTCGTCGGGTTTTTGGGTGAAGGATTCAATGATGCGCCGGCTTTGAAAATGGCTCACGTGGGGCTTGCGGTCGCGAATGCTTCGGATATCGCACAAGATGCGGCAGACGTGATACTGCTTAATCCCAGCCTTCATGTCATTGTTGACGGCATCAAAGAAGGGAGAAAGATATTTGCCAATAGTATTAAATACATTCGGGCGACACTTGTTTCAAATTTTGGCAACTTCTACGCGCTGGCACTTTCATCATTATTTATCCCTTATTTGCCCATGCTCTCGATCCAGATACTATTATTGAACCTACTTTCCGACTTTCCAATGATCTCGATCGCCACGGACAATGTCGACGATGAGGAATTGAAACGCCCGCGCGGCTATCAGGTGAAAGAACTTACCATGGTCGCGATCGTTCTGGGTGCGATCAGTACGTTGTTCGACTTTTCATTCTTTGGATATTTCGTTTCACATGGAGAAAAAAATCTTCAAACCATGTGGTTCATTGGCAGCGTACTTACAGAACTCGTGCTCTTGTTCTCAATCCGCACGACGCTTCGATTCTGGAGGGCACGAGCCCCGTCGAAAACCATCATTTTCCTCACCAGCGCTGTTGTCGCACTTACGGTGGCGATACCCTATACATCGTTCGGACAAGAGTTCTTCAAATTTGTCTCACCCGAGCCAAAGCTTATGGCGGTGGCCCTTGGCCTTGTTGCGATGTACTTCGCTTCAACCGAGGTGGTAAAGTTGCTGTTCTATAAGTACTGGCATGAGAAGAGTTCGCAACATGCGGGTCTGTAGTCGGGGAAAATTTGACATTTTCTCTATAGATAGTAGTTTGAGCAAAGTGTTTTGTTAAAAAGGAGACAAAGTAATGAAAGACTTCGACCGTTGGAAAGAAGATTTCCCATCTGCACTGGTCGCCATCAAGCCGCCCACCGACGTTTTCGCCGACGTACCGGACTTGCTCCGTCCGGTTGAGGACCTCAGGGAGGACTACAACCAGAGGGTGAGGAACCTTTATCCCGCTGACCCGGCTGTGCCGCGCGCAAAGTGGGATGAAGAGATCGAGCGCATCATGCGACTTCCCGTGCTTCCTGGCGAGTATGTCAGTTCAGCGCTGTGGCAAAACGCACGCCTTCTGCACCTGCAGATCAGAGCAATGGAAGGTGACCACACTGTCACAATCTGGTTTCCGGCATAGGTAAAAGCGACCACTTCTCCTAAGGGGGAAGCGGTTTTTTTTATTCATTGGCTACAACAAAGCATTTGATATTCTTTCTTGGGAAACAGTCGTGACTCTCAGGAGACAGTAATGAAGAGAAAATTAGGTCAGAAACGGAAAATCCAGGGCCCTGCGGCAGTCGGAAGTATTACGGTGGAGGAGGTGAAGACTACGTTGCTCGAGATCGAACGTGACGAACTCAAGCGTGACGTCAAGAAGCTCGGCCGCAGTGTGCGCAAGTTTGCTGGCATCGCGGGTGTTGCGCTTCCCGATGATCTCAAAAAGCTTCTCATCAAGATCGGGTGCTATCCGAAAAAAAGTGCGCCCACTCCTCCCTGTGCTTAGTCAGAAGTGACCCGAAAAGTGATCGAAAGGTCACTTTTTTCTTGCGTAATGTAATACAGAAGGCTGCCTTATGCATTTTATTTCTTCGCTCTGAGATACAAAAAGAGCGGGATCTCTTTGCGCGCGCTATTCTCCGCTTTTGCGCGCGGCCCCGAATCGCTTGATTTATGAGAGATCCATTCTTCGAGGCGGTCGACAACGAACCCGGCTTTTACAAGTGCTTTAAAGTAGAATTGAAGCGGACGATGGAAAGAAATGGTCGTCGGAGTTTCTTTCATCCCCGGATGCATTTCAATCATGCCTGTTGATTCACTCATGTATTGCTCAACACGACGAAATTGAACTTTCTTCTTGTCGTCATATTCCCACGAAGATTGTTTGGGTATGCGAAATGCGGGGTGGTTCATAACAACATGGAACGAACCACCAGTTTTTAGGATACGCAATGCCTCAGCAAATACGTTTTGTGGTCGCTCAATGTTTTGCACCGCAAGAACGATCAGCACTTTGTCTTTGGTATTATCATCAATAAGAGCAATCTTCTCCGCCGAACTGACATGATACGAGATCGCGGGGGAGGCTTTTCGTGCGATCGCGATCAGTTCCTCACCGATGTCGATGCCAGTGAGTGTTGCACCTTCCTTTGCAAGCGCTTGTGTGAAGTATCCTGTTCCGCACGCAAGATCAACGATCGTATCACCGCGTTTGGGCTCCACGAGACGCAGGAGGTTGGGGAGGATCACTTTCTCGTGATAGGTATCGCCTTTTGAAAGATGCGCATCATACCAATCTGCGACTTCTCCCCACGATGTTGTGGGACTTTTTGTTTTATCTCTTGCGGATATTGTGCGGGGTGCCTTCGGTGCCTCAAATTTTGGTGCCGGTCGCGTTGAAGCGGGAGGAAAGCTCTTGCGTGGAGGTGTCCCATAAGGACTCGCGTTACCTGGTCTATATGGAGCTTTTTGAGGAAAAGCCACGGGGGCAGTGCGATTGGGGTCAGAAACGGTCGTTTTGCCACGAAAGGGGGCAGATGCGCCCCTTCTTGGGGGATATGAGGGGGCTGTGGGCGATGTTGCACGTCCATTTTTGGGGGCATATGAGCGAGAAGTCGGTGTTGCTGGCCTGCTCCCGCGTGAGGCGCCATATGATGTCGGTTTACTCGAACGAGCATAAGGTTTTTTCTTAAATGAGGAGTTTGAACTCGATTTGTTGCGAGGAGTGTATGCCATCCGGGCATTCTCGCATACTTTGAGAAAAAAACAAAACTGAACGATACATGTGTCAAACTTTTTTCACAAAAGGAGTTGCAAAATAGGGAATACTGCGCTATCCTCCTCTATAAGTAACGCTCGCAGTGCGGGCGTTTAACTTTGACCAAAGCAAACACTGCCGTTTAGACGAAGCGTAGGCATGAGGATGAAATTTTGGATGTAATGCGGCTTCATTTTTTGAGAAATGTTGCAGGGTGAGGTGCGGTTTGTGGGGCCCCCAAAAACAGGGGAACCGCACCGCAAGACCTTTTGAGAGATTTTACGAGCAAAGCGAGGTAAAATATCCAAAAGGTGTACCGATCCTGTAGGGATTGTAGTAGTCTACTACCACGCAACTTTAGAGAAAAGTGAAGATGTAGGACGCCAAAATTGCGCCTCATGCACATGTAATAATATTAAAATGGAGATACGAAATATTGCGATTATTGCACATGTGGATCATGGGAAAACTACTCTCACGGATGCTTTGATGCGTCAAACTGGTATGTTTGCCGAAGGAGAGAGCATGGATTCAAACGCATTGGAACTTGAGCGCGGCATCACTATATATTCAAAAAATACATCCGCATTGTGGAAGGGGACAAAGATCAATATTGTTGATACTCCCGGTCACGCAGACTTCGGCTCGGAGGTTGAGCGCGTACTCCGCTCGATCGACTGCGTGCTTCTTATTGTCGATGCACAGGAAGGTCCGATGCCACAGACGCGCTTCGTACTGAAGAAGTCACTCGAACTTGGATTAAAGCCGATCGTGGTCATCAACAAAATAGACAAACCTGCCGCCAATCCTGATGACACCGAAGAGAAAGTCCTCGAGCTCTTTATGGATCTTGGTGCGTCGAAAGAGCAGTCAGATTTTCCTGTTGTCTATGCGATCGGGCGCGAAGGAGTTGCGATGCGCAAATTGACCGATGAACGCAAAGATCTCTCGCCGCTCTTGGATCTTATTCTTGAACACGTTCCGGTCGCCTCGCCTCCTGGCGCAAATGAAAAGCCTTTTCGTGCACAACCTTTCAACTTGGCGTACGACAACTACCTTGGACGTCTCGCGATCGTTCGCGTGACTGAAGGTGTTGTTAAAGTTGCAGATGCAGTAATGGTGCTCAACGAAGGAGCTGCACCCTACAAAGGCAAGGTGGCAAAATTATTCACCTTCAAGGGCATTAAACGTGATGAAGTAAGCGAGATCACGGCCGGAGACATTGGCATCGTAGCCGGCATTCCTGAAATATTCATCGGAGAGACTATTGCCCATACGGCGGATGTTCAGTTACTGCCCGCTATTACCGTTGATGAGCCCACTATTGAGCTTAATTTTCTTGTGAACAACTCTCCATTTGCTGGCAAGGAAGGTAAGTATGTCACTTCACGGCAGATCCGCGAGCGTCTCGAAAAGGAGCTTGAAGTGAACGTCGGACTGCGTGTGGACTTCATGAGCTCCTCCGGTGACACCTTTAAGGTTTCCGGTCGCGGTGAGCTCCATGTTGCGATCCTTCTTGAAAACATGCGCCGCGAAGGTTTTGAAGTGCAGGTCTCGCAGCCTCAAGTCATCATTAAAGAGATCGATGGTGTGAAGTGCGAACCATTTGAAGAAGTGACGATCGATGTACCGAGTGAATCACAGGGAGTCGTCATCAAAAAGCTCGGCGAACGTGGTGCAATGATGCACAATATGACTCAAACACACAATACTATCCGCATGATCTTTGAGGGTCCGACCCGCGGGCTGTTGGGCTACCGCAATCAATTTGTCGTTGATACGAAAGGTGAGGGGATCATGGCGTCGCGTGTGATCGGCTTCAAGCCTTATGCGGGACCTATCTCGCGTCGTGCGGTCGGCTCGATGGTCTCAATGGCGACAGGGAAAATGCTCGGGTATTCGCTCGCAAACCTTCAAACGCGCGGTGAGCTTTATTTTGGTCCAAATGTTGAAGTCTATGAAGGGATGGTCATCGGCAACACCGCAAAAGGCGACGAGATGCCGGTCAATCCGACAAAAGGCAAGCAGCTCACCAATATGCGCGCTTCAGGTACTGACGATGCCTTGAATCTGACACCGCCTCATGCTGTGGGAATCGAGAATGGTCTTGAGATTATGACGGATGATGAATATCTGGAGATCACTCCGAAAAGTGTACGCTTGCGCAAGCAATTCCTCACTGAGGCTGAACGCGCCAAGAAAAAAAGGAAGGATTAGTTTCATCTGATTTTAAAACAATTTAAAAATTCACCCCGCGAGTTTGCGGGGTGTTTTGTTGCTCAGCTCTTATTGCAAGATTCAGCGACAGAGAGCTTGTTCGAATCTTCGCTGTTCGACACCACGTAGGTCACTGCCTTGTCACCGGTGCCCATTTCGCGGACGAGTACGGTCACACCCCACTTCCCTCGGGCCAACGAAACCATCTTTGTGCAAGAGGGAAGTGAGATTTGCCCCGAACCTGAGTGCAGCGGATAGTAGTGAGTGCGCATCTGCACTACCTCTGCAGGTTTTTGATCTGGTTCTGCAGCATGTGCTACAAAACCGGAAAGGAGCAGGGAGCAAAAAACCAAAGCTTTCATAGGATCCTCGTTTGCAAGGGGTTGAAGAAACTCGGCTATCGTTAAATTTACATTCTTTGACAGAAAAGTCAATACATGCTACACTTAGCATCTCATAAGACTCCTCTCTCAATAAGTCGAAAAAACAGAGAGATTCCACAATGTGGTCACAGGAGTATTGTGGGTCTATTCATTTTTCGATCTTCAGTCCGCACCTCGCGGAGCTGAATCGTTTTTAACTATTTTTATTTATGTTTCAAGGAAATCAACGATCCTACTCTGGTGGGACGCGTCGCGCTGTATCACTAGGCGGCAGCGAAGGTGGAAGTTTTGCTCCACGTCGCGGAAGTAATGCAGGACGACCAGCGAGTCGCTCGGGTGCCTTTAGTAGTCCTCGCGGAGGAAACGGATCTTTTCGGTCCGCACCTTCTCGTGGTGGATTCGGAGGCGGACGCAGCTTCAGTCCTCGACCGCGCACTGCGAACAGAAACCCCGGCGAGAACATCGACGTAAAGCGCTTTGTGAACAAGGCGGTTATTGTCGAGGAACAAAAGCCTTACATACCGACACATCAATTTAGTGATTTCTCTATTGAGGAATCTCTCAAGAAAAATATTGCCGCAAAGGGATACAAAATTCCGACAGCGATACAAGATAGCGCCATTCCCGAAGTACTTCGCGGTCGCGATGTCATCGGTATTGCGAATACTGGCGAGGGTAAGACCGCAGCTTTTCTTGTGCCGCTCATCAATAAGATGATCAAGCACCCCAACCAAAAAGTATTAGTTGTCGTTCCCACACGCGAACTTGCGCTTCAGATCGATGAGGAATTCATGGGATTCTCCCGTGGGCTCGGGATCTATTCTGTGCTCTTGGTTGGGGGTGCTTCAATAGGAATGCAAGTTGAACGCTTGCGACGCCGCGTGCGCATGGTGATCGGCACCCCGGGGCGCATCAAAGATCTCATCGAGCGTGGTGAGCTTCGCCTTGAGGACTTTAGTAATCTTGTCCTCGATGAGGCTGATCGCATGCTCGACATGGGATTCATCAATGATATTAAATTCCTGATCGCAAAATTGCCGCGCGAGCGCCACACACTCTTTTTCTCAGCGACATTCTCGCGCGAGATTGAACAACTTGCAAACTCCCTTTTGCGCGACCCCCTCAAGATTTCCGTCAAAAAGCACGATACCGCACGCAACGTTGAACAGGACATCGTTCGCGTCAGTTCGCGTGATGACAAGTTTGCGACACTGTGCACACTTCTCAAGAAGCCCGGTTTTGGCAAAGTACTTGTCTTTGGACGTACGAAACACGGCGTGGAGAAACTCGGTATCAGTCTCAATCGCGAGGGCTTTAAGGCGGCATCAATCCACGGCAACAAATCACAGCCGCAACGCCAACATGCGCTGAAAGCATTTAAGGATGAGAAGGTGCAGATCCTTGTTGCAACAGATGTCGCTGCGCGAGGGCTCGATATTCCGAATGTGACCCACGTCATTAATTACGAACTTCCCCAAAGCTATGACGACTACGTGCATCGCATTGGTCGTACCGGTCGTGCTGGGAAGGGGGGTACTGCGCTTACATTTGTAGGTGCAGAATAGTCAGAAACTCGTTGTGGTATCTTGGTTTTGCTTTAATCTTCTTCATACGCTAGGCTCAAATTATGACTTTCGAAAACGAAATTCGTCTCGATAAAGCGCTTGTTTCAGGCAAGCTTGTTTCATCGCGCGCGCGTGCCCAAGCGCTCATCAAAGAAGGTAAGGTTACGGTAAACGGAAAGGTCATGAACAAGTGCGACCATGAAGTATTCGAGTCGGACGATATAAAGCTCATAAGCCCCGATATCGAATGGGTGTCGCGTGCCGGACAAAAACTTGCCCACGTCTTCTCGCGTTTTGAGATTGATCTCAAGGGCAAGACTATACTTGATATCGGTGCATCTGCAGGAGGGTTTACGGACGTTGTCTTGCGCAACGGTGCGAAAAAAGTTTACGCACTTGATGTCGGACACGGGCAGCTTGCACCAAAAATCAAAAACGACAAACGTGTCGTGAACATGGAAGGAATCCACATCAAAGATGTGAGCAAAAGCGATTTTAAAGAGAAGCTCGACATGATTGTCGTTGATGTTTCATTTATTTCCCTTGAAAAAGTGCTCCCCAAAATAAAGGAGTTGCTACGCAAAGACGGGCATCTTATTGCACTCATCAAGCCTCAGTTTGAGGTAGGAAAAGACAAGATTGGAAAGGGTGTTGTCACCGACCCAAAGCTTCATGCGAGTGTGGCGATGCGCATCGAGTCGTATACCGTTGAACTTGGCTTCCAGATTCTCGGTGTCTTGGCCTCTCCCATATTGGGAGGCGACGGAAACAAAGAGTTTTTGATTTATGCTCAACTTAGCTCCGCACCCACGATTTAATCTCCCCCCCAGCGTCACTTTCATCAGCGCTCTCTTGGAGTTATAATTAAAGTGAGCAGGGTATCTTCCTCCCCCTGAGTGGAATTCTCTTTTTTTAAGAGACTCCACAGGCGCGAAGCTCGGACCTGCCATAGTGTATTTTTATTCGCTAAATGAGTGAGTGAAATGAAGCTGTCATCAGGTTCATTTCCGAGTGAATGACGCGAAAAAGAGGCTTTGCGATTACTTGAC
>OBEQ010968419.1_pt1 | contig 22497 bp, 26 predicted proteins | sample 1670901 | NCBI WGS metagenome assembly OBEQ01 (sample SAMEA104232315, study PRJEB22302) | groundwater metagenome | biome: forest; feature: aquifer; material: groundwater | place: USA | collected 2011-08-07 | depth 5.4 m
AAATTACAACGACCCAGGCCCCGAAACCCGCAATTTCAAATCGGCCGACCTTCCCACTTTCGACAATATTACCGCCACCCCCACAACCTTGCAGGCACATCTCGAATGGCAACTTCACATGGCCTCCTTGACGGACGAAGAAGACCAAATTGGGCTCACGCTAATCGGTTTATTGGACGACAACGGTTACTTGCCCTTAACACTCGAACAAGTGGCCGTAAAAAATAATTACGATTTGGGTGACGTCGAAGAAGTTCTCAAAGTCATCCAGGAATTCGATCCGGTCGGCGTGGGAGCTCGTGATTTAAAAGAATGTCTGTTGTTGCAAGCCAAACTCTTCGGTGCCGAGCGCCCCCTACTCGAAACCATTATCAACGACCATCTCCCCCTTCTCGAAAAAAGAGATTTTGCAGTCTTAGCAAAAAAAATGAAAATTTCTTTGGACGAAGCGCTTCACTTAGGCCACGTCATCTCCGACATGGAACCAAAGCCAGGGCGTCCTTATGGCGGAAGCGACGCACAATATATAACCCCAGATGTTTTCGTTTATAAATCTGGCGCCGATTATGTGGTGGTGCTCAACGAAGAAGGGCTCCCCCGCCTCCATGTCAGCCAATTTTACCGCAACATGTTGACGATCAAAAATGAGAAAAAGAACGGAGGCCAAGAAGTGGTCTCCCCCGCCGCCGAAAAAACGCAAGATGTCGCCAAAGATTATATCGAAGATAAACTGAAAAAAGCGGTCTGGCTGATCAAAAGCATCCATCAACGCCAACGCACTCTTTATCGCGTTGCCAAATGCATTGTCGAATGCCAAAAGGATTTTTTTGACAATGGAATATCCGAACTCAAACCAATGGTCCTCAAAGATGTCGCTGAAAAAATTGGCGTTCACGAATCGACCGTTAGCCGAGCCACCAGCAATAAATATATGTATACCCCTCAGGGGATTTTTGAGTTAAAATTCTTTTTTAACAGCCGAATTTCAGCGGCGGGCGATGGCGATGGAGTTGCTTCCGAGACGGTCAAAGAAAAAATTCGGAAATTGGTCGAAAATGAAAACGCCAAAAAACCTTTGTCCGATAAAGATATTGCGGATCTTCTCGAATCGGCTAATATCAATATCGCTAGACGCACCGTTGCAAAATATCGAGAGACGTTGGGGATACTTCCCTCCTCTCGACGCCGACAGCTGTATTAGATAGATTTTTTCTGTTCTTTGCTATAAAAACACCCTAAACAAAGGAGCCCTATGCATATCACGATTACTTTTCGTCATTTGGAAACAACCGACTTACTTAAAACTCACATCGAGGAAAAATTAGAAAAGTTCAAAAAATATTTAATCCACCCTGTCGAGGCGCATGTCATTCTTTCCGTTGAAAAATTTCGTCATCAATGTGAAATTACTCTTTCGGCCAGAAATTTTCATGCGACGGCTATTGAGACTAACCATGATATGACGACGTCCATTGACAAAGCCGTTCACAAAATAGAACGACAGGTTAAAAAGCATAAAGAAATTTTAAAGAATCATAAGTTTCACCAAAATGAAAACCAGTCGACAGCTTCTGCTTCTTGACGGAGCGTCAAAAAGCCGTTGCTTTTTAATTGGTGATACCCTATAAATCCCGTTCGCAAGGGATAAAAGGGTAAGAATATTCTGAGAATATTCTTCGTTAACACATGAAATTAAAAGATATTCTAAAGCGAGAAGCGGTCAAAGGGGATCTTCAATCCACGGATAAAAAAGGGGTTTTGGAAGAGTTATCCTCCCTTATTACCTCGGTTTGCAACAACCTGGAAACTGAAGAAGTTCTCAAAATTCTGTTGGAGCGCGAAAAACTGGGCTCCACCGGAGTGGGAAATGGGGTCGCTATTCCTCACGGAAAAATAGGGGGACTCGATTCCATTATCTCGGTGTTTGGGCGATCAAAAAAAGGGATCGACTTTCAATCGCACGATCACAAATCAGCTTCTCTTTTCTTTGTGTTGTTAGCTCCCGAAAACGCCGTTGGCAACCACTTGCAAGCATTGGCCCGTCTATCTCGTCTTCTTAAATCCGAAGCCACCCGAAATCTCCTCATCGAAATTGACAGCAACAAACTCTACGATCTGCTCATCACCGAAGACGAGAAACTCTAATCGCGGGAGGTCTTTATGCTGAGTATCGAAGTACGGGAACTTCTCAAAAATAAAGAAGCCCATCTCGAACTTGAGTTAGTGGCTGGAAAAAAAGGTCTTCGTAAAAAAATCAACATTCCCCGAATCCAAAAACCGGGACTCGCTCTCATTGGTGACACATCCAACCTTCATCCGGGCCGGGTTCAGATTTTAGGCAAATCCGAAATCACCTACCTGAAAAATCTCGAAGAACCAAAAATCAAATCGATTGTGAAAAAAATGTGTGCCTTGGATATTACTTGTTTCGTGGTCACCCGCGGTAACTCTCCTCCCAAAATTCTTGTGGCCGAAGCCAATAAACATAATATTCCTATTTTCACCAGTCCCCTTGTCACCTCGACTTTTATCAATCGCATCACCCGTTTTTTGGAAGATCACCTTACCGCCAGTACCACTCAACATGGAGTGTTGATGGATGTGTATGGGGTCGGCATTCTCATTATCGGGAAAAGCGGGATCGGAAAAAGCGAATGCGCCTTGGATTTGGTGTTTCGAGGACATCGCCTCGTGGCCGACGACATTGTTCACATTCTCAAAAAACCCCCTGCCACTCTTTATGGAACTAGCACCGAACTGATCCAATATCATCTGGAAATCCGAGGCTTGGGAATTCTCAATATCAAAGATCTGTTTGGAATAGCGGCCATTCGCGATCGAAAGCTGATTGAAATTGTCGTTGAGTTGGTTGAGTGGAACCCCAATTACGAATACGACCGATTGGGCATTGATGAACGAAAATATATAATTCTCGACGTTCCTATTTCCTATCTTAAAATTCCCGTTTCGCCCGGAAGAAATATCACCACCATCATTGAGGTAGCTGCACGAAATAATTTATTAAAAGCCCAGGGACATTATTCTTCGCTCCAATTCCAAGATAAGCTGAACGAACAACTCTTACAAAATGCCTCCAAAACAGAAACCGACATTCCCGAATAGAAATGAATATACTCGGGAGCTTGCTCCCGAGTTTCATGCCAAGAAAAACAATCCAATTTGCGGCCCCAAGGGGGCCGTGCCCCTCTTTATGGGGCCGAGTTTTTCTAGGTATAAGAAAACAATTTCCCTCATCAGTTTTGGGTATAAACAGGGAATTCCCAAAAACGTGGACTTTATTTTTGATGTCCGTTTTCTGGCCAATCCTTATTATGTAGCAAGCCTCAAACATAAAACCGGCCATTCCCCCGACGTTGCCCGTTACGTTTTGAAACAACCTTCGTGCACAGAGTTCCTCCAACAAATTGAAAACTTGATAACTTTCCTTATTCATGAATATAAAAAAGAAAAACGGTCGCACTTAACTATGGCCTTTGGTTGTACGGGCGGCAAACATCGATCGGTTGTTGTAACAGAGGCGGTCAAAAAATTCTTAAAGCACAAAAAAATCCCTGTATTGGTTGTCCACCGTGATGAAACAATTTAATTTTTAACCATGGTCGGAATACTCATCATTTCAGAAAATAAGCAGGCCGACGAGATGCTCAAAACAGTCAAGCGTCTGTTGGGCGTTGTGCCTGGATTGAAAAGCCTTATTCTCCCATCAGAAAAATCGGTTGAAAGTATGGAGGCGCATTTGTGTCGTGCTCTCAAATCTTTTGAAAAAATGAAAGGGGTTATTCTCTTAGTCGACATCTACGGCTCGACTCAAAGCAACATGTGTATGAAATTTGTCAAAAAAGGATCGGTCGGCCTGCTTTCTGGTTTTAATCTCCCCCTTCTCATCAAACTGGGGGCATTGAATAAGAAAAACAAAAAAAATAAAAAAGTATCTCTAAAGACTCTTCTCTCTTTTGCCGAATCTTACGGAAAAGATCACCTCATGCACATTTTGGATAAGAAAGGACCCCAGAAAAAATGAAGCCCTTGACTCAATCGTTTAAAATCATCAACAAGCTGGGGCTTCATGCCCGCGCCGCAGCTCTTTTTGTGAAAACAGCCAGCCGTTTTCAGTCGGAGATTTTTATTTCAAAAGGACACAACAGAGTAAATGGAAAAAGCATCATGGGAATATTAATGTTGGCGGCCGCTCTTGGTTCGCGAATAAAAATCGAAGCCGTTGGCCCCGATGCCGCAGCGGCCCTCGAAAAATTGGGGCAACTTATCAACCGTGGTTTTAATGAAGATTAAAAATAAACCAGCACAAGAGTTTAAAGGGATAGCCGTTTCCCCCGGAATGGCTCTTGGCAAAGTAGTTGTTTTCGGAAGTGCCTCCGTTAAATTTCCCAAATTTTGGATCCACAATGGCGAAGTGGCGCGAGAAGTTACACGATTTCACAAAGCGTTAACCGATCTCAAAACCCAACTCGATCGACTCATCTCCAAACTCTGCAAAATTCAGGGAAGAGAACCGATTGGAATTCTCGAATCGCACATTCTTTTTCTCAAAGACGAGCTCCTCATCAAAAACACAGTCTCTTGCATCGAAGATGATCAAATCAATGCGGAGTGGGCGGTCAGCAAAACGGTTACCGAAATTGAACAGGCCTTTTCGAAAATTGATCACACTTATTTCCGAGAAAGAAAATATGACATCCACTTTCTCGAAAAAGCTCTGTTGCGAACTCTCATGGGAGAGGCGCACGAACTTTTTGACAAAGTCCCGCGCGGTTCTATCGTCGTGGCTCACGATCTTTCCCCGGCTGAAACTCTTCATCTGATCCGTTACAAAATACATGGTTTGGTTACCGAGGTGGGTGGGCTCAATTCCCACACCGCTATTTTGACACGTTCTTTGCAGATCCCAGCAATAGCAGGGATTGAAGGAATCACAAAATGCGTCAACGAACAGGACAAAATGTTGCTGGATGCCGACAAAGGGAGGGTTCTTCTCAACCCAAAACAAAACGAGCTGATTAAGTTCGAAAAAATTTGCGAAAAACAAAAAGAACTGAAACAGAACATGAGAAAAGAATCCCAACTCGAAGCCATCACGACCGATGGTCATCGTATCGAGCTTTTGGCCAACATGGAATTTGTCGATGAAATGGAATTCATCCGCAATTATGGCGCCGAGGGAATTGGGCTCTATCGCACCGAGTTTCTTTTTCTCGACCGTAAAATACCACCAACGGTGAAGGAACAAGTAGAAATTTACCGCAAAATTTTGAAAAAAATGGCTCCGCACGAAGTAACCATCCGAACCGTGGATTTAGGAGCCGACAAAATCAGCTTTAATCATAGTTATCCGGAACAAGCCAATCCGGCACTGGGGCTGCGGGCCATCCGTCTTTCGATGAGGGAATCGGAACTTTTCAACAACCAATTAGAAGCGCTGTTTCAAGCGGCACCGGCTGGCAACTTAAAAATCTGTTTCCCGATGATTTCCACCGTTGAGGAATTGCGACAGGTGAAAAAAATTGTGGCCAAAATCCGTCCTGCACACCAAGTTCCCTTGGGCATCATGATCGAAACCCCTTCTGCTTTGATGGAACTGGATCTTTTAGCCACCGAAGCCGATTTCTTTTCGGTCGGAACCAACGATCTTATCCAATATCTCTTAGCCGTTGACCGAACCAACGAACTGGTCTCATTTCTCTATAATCCGCTGCATCCTTCGGTCATTCGGGCCTTAAAGCAAATTGTCGATATGTCGAGCCTCTATGGTAAAGAACTGACCCTTTGCGGCGAAATTGCCGGGGATCCTTTTTATCTTCTCCTTCTCATGGCGTTGGGCTTTAAACGGCTCAGCATGAATGAAGCTTCTATCCCTAAAGTGAAACAAATTTTGCGAAAAACCTCCATGAAAGAAGCACAAGCCTTGTTAAAAGAAGTCCTTACTCATACTTCTTATAAAGAAAACAAGAGGTTAATCCAGCAACGCATGCACGAACTTTTCCCGGAGTATTTTTAAGGAAATTACGACGATAAGGTTTCTTGACAATGGCCAGAAAAAAAGCTAATTCGCCGCATCGAAAGTCAGTAACCAAACCTAAAAAAGGGGTTAAAAAACCTATGACATCATCTTATCTTTTCTCTTCTGAATCAGTTACCGAAGGGCACCCGGACAAAGTAGCCGATGCCATTTCCGACACCGTTCTTGACGCTTGCTTAGAAGCCGATCCCAAATCGCGGGTGGCTTGCGAAACTCTGGTCACCACGGGCCTAGCCGTTGTCGCTGGCGAGATCACCACCAAAGCGGTGCTCGATATTCCTCATTTGGTACGCGCGGCGGTCAAAGAAATCGGCTACACCGATTCGTCGATGGGATTTGACTATAACACTTGCGGCGTCATGGTGACATTAGACAAACAATCCCCCGATATTTCGCAGGGAGTCACCGAAGGAGAAGGTCTTTTTAAAGAGCAAGGAGCTGGCGACCAAGGTTTGATGTTTGGTTATGCCTGCAACGAAACACCAGAACTCATGCCGATGCCCATTGCCTTGGCTCACAAATTGACACACAAATTGGCCGATGTGCGCAAAAAAGGGGAACTAAAATTTTTACGCCCCGATGGAAAATCGCAGGTAACGATTGAATACCAAGATAACAAACCAGTGCGCATCGACACCGTTGTTGTTTCGACCCAGCATTCTCCGGATGTTTCTTACGAAACTCTCAAAGAAGCGGTGATCGAAAGTGTCATCAAAAAAGTTCTGCCCAAAGAATTGATCAAGTCGGACATTAAATATTTGATCAACCCGACGGGACGCTTTGTGGTCGGCGGCCCTCAGGGAGATTGTGGACTTACCGGACGCAAAATTATTGTCGATACTTACGGCGGTATGGGCCGACATGGTGGCGGCGCTTTTTCGGGCAAAGATCCTTCCAAAGTTGACCGAAGTGCTTGTTACATGGCCCGTCACGTCGCCAAAAATATCGTGGCAGCCGGATTGGCCGACCGTTGCGAAGTGCAAGTCGCTTACGCGATTGGTTACCCGGAACCTGTCTCGTTAATGGTCAGCACTTTCGGCACCGAAAAAGTGCCTGTGGAAAAAATCGAGACTGCGGTTCGCGAAGTATTTAGCTTCAAACCAGCTAACATTATCAAATACCTCGACCTACTCCGTCCCATTTACAAACCTACATCTTCTTACGGACACTTTGGAAGATCGGAAGCAAGTTTTACTTGGGAAAAAACGGATGCAGCCACCCGATTGAAAAACATGATGAAGTAACCTTACGCGATTGTAAGGGAGAAACCGTCATCCCGACATGTAGTAAGTCGGGATCCATTTTGACGTAAAACTTGGATACCGGCTAAAAATCCGCCGGTATGACGTCATCCAAATAATAATTGGGTAAGATGAATAATTAAATAACGTAATATAATCACAAGGAGAAAAGAATGAATTGCGATATCAAAGACAAAAGTTTAGCGGCTAAAGGAAAATTACGGATCGAATGGGCGAACCAAAATATGCCTGTTCTTAATTTGATCAAAGAACGTTTTATTAAAGAAAAGCCTCTCAAAGGGGTAAAAATTGCGGCTTGTCTCCATGTGACAACCGAAACCGCCTCGTTGATGCGAACTTTAAAAGAAGGGGGAGCCGAAGTCGCTCTCTGCGCTTCCAATCCTTTGTCCACGCAAGATGATGTCGCCGCATCGCTAGTTTACGATTACGAAATTCCCGTTTTTGCCATTTGCGGCGAAGATGGTGACACTTATTATCGCCACCTCAATTCCGCGCTCGATCTCAAGCCGAATATCACTATGGATGACGGAGCCGATCTCGTTTCCACCGTTCATACCAAACGAGGCGAACTGATTCCCAACGTCTGGGCCGGAACTGAAGAAACAACCACCGGTGTGATTCGTTTAAAGAGCATGGCTCGCGACAAAGTGTTGAAATTTCCTGTTGTCGCCGTCAACGATGCTCAAACCAAACATTTTTTCGACAACCGTTACGGCACTGGCCAATCGACCATCGACGGGATGATCCGAGCCACCAACCGTTTACTAGCTGGAACCACTTTTGTGGTAGCGGGTTACGGATGGTGCGGACGAGGGCTTGCGTCACGTGCTCACGGAATGGGAGCCAATGTTATTGTCACCGAAATTGATCCGCTCAAGGCACTCGAGGCCATCATGGATGGTTTCCGCGTACTACCAATGATCGACGCCGCCGCTCAGGGAGATTTTTTCTGTACTGTGACCGGCAACAAGCATGTCCTTCGCAAAGAACATTTCGAAGTGATGAAAGATGGAGCCATTGTTGCCAACTCCGGCCACTTCAATGTGGAAATCGATCTCGAAGCGCTTGAAAAAATTGCGCTGGGCAAACGAGAAATTCGCGAATTTGTTTGCGAATACAAACTCGCCGGAAACCGCCGCGTCAACGTCTTGGCCGAAGGGCGCCTGGTCAACCTGGCCGCCGCCGAAGGACACCCTTCCAGCGTCATGGATATGAGCTTTGCCAATCAAGCCTTAGGCGCCGAATGGGTGGCCAAAAATTATAAAACTTTGGAGAAAAAAGTTTATATCATCCCGCAAGAAATCGACACGCAGATCGCTAAACTCAAACTGCATGGAATGAACATCAAGGTGGATGTGTTGACACCGGAACAGGAACGTTATTTGGCGGGATGGCAGGAAGGGACATAATTGGCCGTACATCCGCAACAGGTAAAAGAAATCATCGAGAAAGCCCTGCCAGGGGCCGAGGTGATTGTCGAAGATCCGATGGGCGATGGAGACCACTTGCAAGCGGTAGTTATTTCCAATTTGTTCGAAGGAAAAAAATTATTGCAACAACACCAAATGGTATTCACCCCGCTGAAAGCGGTCTTCAACGAAAACTTACATGCCTTGGCGCTAAAAACTTACACACCGGAGCAATGGAGCAAAAAAGGATAAAAAATGGACACTCAACAAAAAATAAAAGACCTGATCGCTAAAAACAAAGTGGTGATTTTCATGAAAGGAACACCGCAAGCCCCGCAATGCGGTTTCTCGGCAAAATCCATTCAATGCCTTCAATCAGTCAATGCTCCCATTTTTTCCGTGGATGTTTTATCGGATCCCGAAATCAGAGAAGGGGTTAAACAATTCACCCAATGGCCCACCATTCCGCAAATCTTCATTAACGGAGAATTCATCGGTGGTTGTGACATTGTGACCGAGATGTTAGAGAGCGGGGAATTGAAACAGACGGTCGAATCGCTAAACTGATTGTTTTATCTTCTTTAAATATAGCTAGTTAAGCTAATATATAAGAAAGTTAATATTAGTTAGCCTATTTTAATAACTTTTGATAAACTTGTTATATATGGATCCCCGAATTAACCCTTACGCTCCTGGAGCAGGAACAATACCTCCTGAACTGGCGGGCCGAGATGAGATCATTGAAAAAGCCGCCATTGCCCTGGATCGATGCCGAAATGGATTGGCCTCGCGTGGTTTATTTTTGGTCGGCCTGCGTGGCGTAGGAAAAACCGTTCTCCTCACGCGTATTTCACAAGAGGCCGAAGCAAATGGGTTTGCTGTCGTCTCGATTGAAACACCTGAAAAGCGCTCACTCCCCGCATTACTCATCCCCACACTCAGAACTACTCTACTTAAACTGGATAGAATAATTGCCGCAGGGGATTTCGGAAAACGAGCATTGCGAGCCCTTGGAGGTTTTGTGGGAGCCATGAAACTCAAATATCAAGATATTGAATTTGGAGTAGATTTAGGAAACGAGCCGGGAGTGGCAGATTCAGGAGATCTGGAACATGATCTCGTATCTCTTTTCACGGAAATAGGAAAAGCTGCAAAGGAAAGAAAGACAGCTCTCGTCCTTTTTATAGATGAAATTCAGTATATAGAAGAAGAACAATTTTCCGCTTTAATCATGGCTCTTCACAAATGTGCACAAAATCAACTCCCCGTTACGCTTATTGGAGCTGGTTTGCCACAACTAGTTGGACTAGCAGGACGTGCTAAGTCTTATGCAGAAAGATTGTTCGAATATCCGGAGATTGGGCCCCTAAGTCCAACGGCAGCACGGGAAGCTCTTGAAACTCCAGCCTTAAAGTTAAATGTGAAATACGAAAAAGAAGCCCTGAATGATATTTTGTTGCAGACACAAGCCTATCCGTATTTTTTGCAGGAATGGGGTAAACATAGTTGGCAATGTGCGAAAAACTCCCCCATAACTCGAAATGACGTAAAATCTGCCACCGACCTGGCTATTTCGGATCTCGATGCCAGTTTTTTTCGAGTCCGTTTTGATCGTTTGACTCCTGGAGAAAAAAAATACTTACGCGCCATGGCAGAACTTGGCCGTGGACCTCACCGATCCGGTGACATTGCGCATTTGCTGAAAAAAGAGGTGCAATCCGTTGCGCCGACTCGAGCCACATTGATTGGAAAAGGAATGATTTATAGCCCCTCACACGGTGATAATAGTTTCACCGTTCCATTATTTGATGACTACATGAAACGAGTCATGCCGGAACTTCAATAAGTTGTCTTGAAGACTCTGGCATCGGAACTTCAGAAAATATGTCTGACACTCAACAAAAAATAATTATCAATCGAGATCTTTTCCCGGGAAATGTTTGCTTCGGATGCGGCGCAGACAATCCACAGGGTTTGCACATTGAAATTTTTCAGGGCGAAGAAAACAAAGACCGCTTGCTAGGAATTTTCAAACCCACGCCTCACATGATAGGATTTCCCGGCATTACGCATGGCGGAGTTATTTATAGCGCGCTCGATTGCCTGGGAGCCTGGGTGCCAACCATTTTGCGCAAAGCAACCAAAGCCATCTGGATTCTTCGCTCCGCCAGCATGACTTACCACAAAGCCGCCCCAGAAAGCGCCGACCTCCACTTAATGGGAATGATTGAACAAGCAGGCAAAGAGTGGGAAGCAATAACCGTGCACACTGAAGCCCGCAACTCCAAGGGAGATTTGCTGGCGGAAGGAAAATTTAAAGTGATCCCGCTGCCGGTAGAGAAATTCAAAAAAGTGGCGGGGATCGAAAAGCTGCCAGAGAATTGGGAGAAGTTGTTGGGAGAAAACTAAGATAAATTCAGATTTTTTTTCAGGGAAGATTCGAAACCTCCAAAAAGTTGTTTTTCAATATCGGTACAGACTGAAAAATTTTTCACCTGGTTCTGTTTTAAAATATCTGCCATGTGAGTTTCGATGTTATGTCTGTGATTGGTTTCTTCCAGAATGATTTGCTGTAATTCCAAACGCACTTCATCGTCGCGCGTAATATTTTTATAGAGAGGATACAATTTCATCGCTCGCCTCTCGATCATGCAGGTCACCAGCAAATAGTTTTGATAAGTGTCATCTTGATGGGTTGCAGCATGAATCCATTCCGTCATGAAATTATCCAACATCTGAAAATAACTAACCGCCTCGTCACGACAAAGATAATTTTCATCATGATGGGTTGATAATACTCCCCTACTCGCCAATTTTTTAAAAATATAGGCGTGCCGCGTTTCGTCGGCAAAATGCTCCAAAACTTCCAGAGACGGATGTTTTTCACAAACCGATTTGCTAATTTTGCGGGAACCAATGTGTTCCAAAAGAGAAAGCGTGTTCAGCCAACGGGCCTCCAACGCAGGATCCTTAGAAATAGCTTCGAGAACTTGTCGCATAGTTGATTTTCTAATAAGAAAGAGCCCCTCATGTCAAGGTACTAGAGGAGGGAAGGCACCCCACCCTGTTTTCACAGGATGGGATGCCCGAAGGGACTAACTTCAGAGGATAATCAGGGAGCTATTTTTGCAGGAGCTTTCGTGGTCGACACGGTCTCGGCCGAAGCAGTCACCGGGATTTCTTTAAGGGTCGTGGCTCCGCTAAAGGCCAAATAAGGGGCCCAAACGGCGATCATTTTTTCTCCGATCCCTTTGACCGCCAACAAATCATCTTTGCTCGTCAACGGTTTTTGGGTGCGGGCATCGATGATCGTTTGCGCTTTGACTTCTCCTACTCCCGGGAGAAGCATCAGTTCTGGGGCTGAGGCGGTGTTGACGTTGATAACCCCTTCGAGTTTTACTCCTTCTTTGGCCATGGCAGCACCAGCTGTAGCCATGACAAAAAGTGCCAGCATGGTGGCCGCTATTTTCTTCTTCATAGTTTCTCCTTTTTATTGTTTTTTTTGAGAGGCCGCCGATCGCGGATATGCAGACGACCAGAAATGGGAATCGCATCCAGCACAACATTCAAAGACTGATCTTTGTTCACAAAGGCCACGCCAATGCGTATCCATGTGCTTTTATCGTCGCCACTCCGGTCAGTCATGACAAAAACGTCTTTAATATCCGTCGACATAAAACCTCCGTAATTATTAGTACCGCAAACACAATGCTTGCAGTAACTCACGTCGACAAAGCAAACCGAATGCCAAGTGGGAGATAAAAAATAAAATTGGGCGGAGGAGGTTGAATTTAAAAAGAAAAAAGGAAGTACTTAATAAAAAAAGGAGGAAATAAAAAAAGAGCGGCAGTCCAATAAATCAAAAAATCGTCCGATTTTCGGATGCTACTGTTCTATCAAATCGGCTGCTTGCTTAACCTAGAATTCAAATTCAATATCCAAAACGCCACGTAACAACCTAATTCGGCCTTTTGGAGACGTTATTTAAAGCAGCAAAACATTGTTTAAAATCAAAATTTTTCTATTTGAGGAAAATTGTTGAAATCAGAATCGAGGGTTAACAGGCAAAGATTATGCTGAATGGTTAAGGCGGCAATCCAAATGTCGTTGGTGGGAATGGGAGTTCCCTGTTTTTTAAGCTGGTTGAAAAGACGTGCATAGTGGTGAGTTGTTTGATCATCCGCATATACCGTAGTCACGCGCGAGGATTGCAAAAAACGGCTTAAAGTTCTTTCGTTTTTTGTTGATTGATTGCCTCCTAAAAAACCGGCTCTTAATTCGGCAAGGACGACAAAAGGAAAAATAATTTCTTCGGCCTGTTGTAAGACCTCAACAATATTTGTTTGATTGTCGCAAAATGCTTTATAGGCGTTGGTATCGAGAAGGACCCTCATTTCCAGATTTCCTTATCCACTTTTCTTTGAGCACTGATGATTTTATCGAAAACTGCGTCTTTTTCCCAACTACCAATAGCAAAATCGAGGTCGTGATAACGCATAGGTTCATCGGAAAATCCTTCATGCCTTTTTAACGCTTCAATGACGATTTCGTTCAGACTTTTGCCGGTGAGTTTGCTTTTTTCACGGAGTTTCTTGTCTAAAGGCGCTGGAATTTGACGAATGGTGTATTGATTATTTTGCATCTTATTCATGCCTACATTATAGCCTTATATTGTAGGCATGTCAATCAGCAAAACGCCGCGTAGCTGGTTTAAGTTGTCCAAATTTATCGGGATCGGTGCCGGGTACTTTTTCTTCCTCGGATGGTATCACTGTCTTCTAAAAATAACGTAATCGGCGATCGTCAGAAGTGTTTCTTTTTCGAGGGAAGGGCGAAAAGGGTCGAGACACCCTTTGGCTTTTTGAATATAGCTTTTGGCCAACGTAATGGTGTCGCGCACGCCATCGTATTGTTGGATGATTTTGAGAATTTGTTGAAACAATTCAGTGGAAACTTCGTCGGCGATCATCGCATTTTTAATTACTTTAGCTTCGACGTCAGAACATTTTTTAAGAACCAAAATCAACGGCAGAGTCAGCTTCCCTTCTTTCAAATCGGTTCCATTGGTCTTGCCAAACTCCGCTTCGATTGACGTGTAATCGAGAACATCATCCATCAGTTGAAAAGCAATGCCGAGATTGATTCCATACCGCTTGAGCGCATGTTCAAAATCCTCCGAAACAGATCCCAAAATCCCTCCCGCCTGGCAGGCCGCTCCCATGAGAACCGCAGTTTTGTTGGTGATAATCTGCAAATAATCGGCTTCGGTGGTACTGACATCGTTGCTTTTGGTGATTTCGAAAATTTCTCCTTCGGTGGTCACTGTAATGGCGTCGGTGATGGCTTGAAGAACTTTCAGGTCGCCATGCTTGACCAAAATATCCATCGCCCGGCAGTAGAAAAAATCTCCGACCAAAACACTGACGTGATTTCCCCATTTGGTGTTGGTCGTTTTTCGGCCGCGCCTCAGCTGCGCGCTATCAATAACATCATCGTGCAACAAAGTGGCGGTGTGCATAAACTCGATAGCGGCCCCCATGAGCAACGACGCTTCCCCCTGATAACCGGACAAACGGGCCGACAAAATAGTGAGAATGGGACGAAGCCGCTTACCGCCGTTTTCAATGACATAATCGACAACGCTTTTGACAAAAGGAATGCGCGATTCGAGGTGGCTGGTCAATACTTGTTCGAGTTGCTCGACCTCGTGACGAATGGGAATGCAAATGTCTTTTAGTTCCATCATGAACGGAAAATCAATCACGTCGAGGAATTCCTGTCAAAGGGTTTTCACCCGAAGGTTTTCACCCAAGGAATTTCCAGCTTTAGAATTGGACAAGAAAAGTAAGATTCGTTAAAGGATAATGATGCACCACAACCCGCAAATCGATCCGATTTTTATCAAAGGCAAAAATGGCGCCGGCGTTGTGCTGTTACACGGTTTTACCGGAACGCCCGACTCGATGAGACCTCTGGCCAATTTTTTGGGAGAAGCGGGCTTTACCGTTTCGGTTCCGCTTTTGGCTGGCCACGGTACCACCCCCGAAAATTGCGCCAAAACCACTTGGCACGATTGGTATCAATCGGCAAAACTCGCTTACATGGAACTTCACGAACAATGCGCAAAAGTTTTTGTGGCGGGATTGTCACTGGGCTCGTTACTCACACTCAAACTGGCCAACGATTACCCTCACGTCATTTCGGGAATCGCCTGTTTGGCCACCCCTCTTTATCTCAAAGCATGGCCGTCGATGATGTTGCCGATTATTTGGAAAACCCCTTTGCGCACACTTTACACCTATCAGAAAAAATTTGGTGTCGACATCAAGGACCCGCAAGCCAAACTTAATTTTTGGAACTACGATCGCATGCCTCTCTCGTGCATTGTCAGTATTACCGACTTGCAGTCGGAGATTCAACAAAGTCTCTCGCAAATTCACACGCCACTTTTGCTGATCCATTCGCGGCACGATTCCACCGCCCCGTTTGAGTCGATGAATCGCGTAGCCGCCGGGGTATCATCGACGACCACCGAAACAGTAACATTAGAAAATTCATTTCATGTAATCACGATTGATTACGACAAAGATTTGGTAGCTCAAAAAGTGACTCAATTTTTTCAGAGGTTTGTATGAAAGATCTCATTTTGTCCATCGATCAAGGAACCACCGGAAGCACGGTTCTTATTTTGGATCAATACTCCAACGTACTCGCCAAAAAAAATAACGAATTCACCCAACACTATCCGCAACCGGGCTGGGTGGAACATGATCCTGCCGAAATTTGGCAGTCGGTCGTTAAAACTATTGGAGAAGCGCTAACGCTTGCTGGCGTTGATGCCCATCGAATTGCAGGAATTGGCATCACGAATCAGCGTGAGACAACGGTGATTTGGAATCGCGCCGACTCGTGTCCCATCCACAAAGCCATTGTCTGGCAAGACCGTCGCACCGCCCCGTTGTGCGAAAAATTAAAAAAAGCGGGAAAAGAAAAATGGGTGAGGAACAAAACAGGGCTTGTGTTGGACCCTTATTTTTCGGGCACAAAAATCAAATGGTTATTGGACAATGTTCCCGGCGCTCGAGCTCAAGCCAAAGCGGGAGCGCTGGCTTTTGGAACGATCGACACTTTTTTAGTCTGGCAACTAACGGATGGCGTGAATCATGTCACCGATGTCTCCAACGCGTCACGCACGTTGTTGATGGATTTAAAAACTCTCCGCTGGGACCCGGCTCTTTTGGAATTGTTCGACGTTCCTCCAGCGCTTTTACCCGAAATTCTTCCTTCGTCATTTATTTATGGCACCACAAAAAATGTGCCGGGGCTTCCCGACGGAATTCCCATTGCAGGAATCGCAGGCGATCAACAAGCGGCTCTCTTTGGCCAGGCTTGCTTTAGCCCCGGCGAAGCCAAATGCACTTACGGCACCGGCTCTTTTTTGCTGATGAACATCGGCAACAAACCGATTGTTTCGCGCCAAGGATTAATCACCACGGTGGCTTGGCAAATAGGAAATAAAACTTCGTATGCGCTTGAAGGATCATCGTTCATTGCCGGCGCCGCCGTACAGTGGTTGCGCGACGGATTAAAAATAATCGAATCGTCTTCGCAAATTGAAGAGCTGGCCCAATCGGTTTCCGACAACGGTGAAGTTTATTTTGTTCCCGCGTTAGCAGGGCTTGGAGCGCCACATTGGAACCCGCACGCCCGCGGCCTGATTCATGGGATCACGCGAGGAACAACGCGCGGCCACATCGCGCGGGCCACGTTAGAGGGAATTGCCTTTCAGCAAATGGAAGTGTTGACGGCTATGGAAAAAGATTCGAAGAGAAAATTGAAAGCGCTAAAAGTAGATGGCGGGGCCTGTGCCAATAATCTGATGATGCAATTTCAATCGGATATCTTAGGAGTTCCGATTGTCCGACCTAAGATGGTCGAAACTACCGCTTACGGCGCCGCCTTCTTAGCGGGGCTGGCTGTGGGATTGTGGAAAGATCAGGAAGAAATTAAAAAAGCCTGGAGGGAAGACCAAACATTCACACCTCAAATCACCGCTAAAAATCGACAAAACTTAAAAGCTCGCTGGGTGGAAGCACTAAAAAAAGCTTAAGCCGAAACCTTGTCTAATTTTTTAAAAAAACTATATATTTTGATAGTTTAATATATTTATAGTTTATTGTTTACAGTAAACTATAAATAGTCTATATTATGATATGCATTCTGCTTTCATAGGCCACGGTACCACTCGACGCAAGATCATCGAATACATTAAAAAAAATGGTTCTGCGCGTCCTTATGACTTGGCTCATGTTCTGGGTATTTCGGCTCAAGCTCTTCATGCTCATTTAAGAAAACTTCTTCATGATCAAATAATAGTAAAAAAAGGCTCTCCTCCTCTTGTCTTTTACGTTTTGGTGGATCAACCCAAAAATCTGCCTAATTCACCATCGGCACCCTTGGATCCTGCCATACAAAAAATTATTAACGAAAATTACATGGATATCAGCCCGGAAGGAGTCATTTCGGAAGGAGTCGAATCGTTTGTCAATTGGACCAAAAGAACAAATCCCTCCCAAAAACTAGATTCGTTGGCCCGTGAGTATGTTGATATCCAGAAAAAAGCCAGCCAGTTTTATAATTCCGATGGCCTGATTTCCGGAATCGGAAAAATAAAAAATATTTTCCCTGAAACCGTTTTGAATGAAATTCTGTATCTCGATTTCTACAGCCTCCCAAAATTCGGAAAAACCCGCTTGGGGCAAATTGTTTTGCATGGCAAACAAAGCCAGGACGTTAAAATGATCGCCGCATTGGCTGAAAACATCCGCGACAAATTTCAATTTATTATTAAAAAATACAAAATAGATGCATGGGCCTGGGCGCCCCATTCCATTCCCAGAAAACATCCCTTTCTGACTGTGCTCAAAAGACATCTCCCTATTACTCTCCCGGAAATTGAAGTGGTCAAAGCGTATAAGGGAAGTATTTTGGTAGCTCAAAAAAGTTTGTCCCGTTTGGAAGAAAGAATTCAGAATGCCCACGAAACAATTTTTGTTCTGGGCAAAGATCATCGTTACAAACGCATTTTGATTGTCGATGACGCCCTCGGATCGGGAGCCACCATGAATGAAATTGCCTTAAAAATAAAAAATGACTCAACCCAATTCATCATGGGCGTAGTGTTGGTGGGAAGTTACAAAGGGTTTGAGGTGATACGGGAAGTTTAATCAAACATGAGAAAAATTCTTGTCTGCCAACATGTTCCGCACGAACTTTTAGGAACGCTCAACCCGCTTCTCAAAGAATCCGGCTTCCGCATTAAATATGTCAATTTCGGAAGAAACCCCGAGGCGCGTCCCTCGTTGGAGGACTATGACGGCCTGGTGGTTTTGGGGGGGCCGATGAATTGCGAGGAAGTGGAAAAATATCCCAACCTCTCGCACGAAGTGCGCTTAATCCAAGAAGCCATCGACAAGAAAAAACCGGTTTTAGGAATTTGTCTGGGGGCGCAACTGATGGCCCGCGCTTTGGGCGCCGCGGTCAAACCCAATCCCGAAAAGGAAATCGGTTGGTATCCGTTAAACTTAAATACCGAAGGGGAACAAGATATTTTGCTGAGACATTTAAAAGGACTTGTCCGTACATTCCAATGGCATGGAGACACTTTCGACATTCCTCGCGGCGCAATTTCTTTAGCCTCCTCCCCTCTTTGCGCAAATCAAGCTTTTAAATATGGCGACAAGGCCTACGCCCTGCAGTTCCATCTGGAAGTGGATCAGGCGATGATCGAGCGCTGGTTTACCGTAGACAATAATCGAGAAGAACTTGAATTTTTAAAAGATAAAATCTTTCCGCAACAAATAAAAGAGGAAACCAAAAATTATATCAATCCCCTGACAGAAAAAGGGGAATTAGTTTTTAAAGAGTGGATAAAACTTTTTGGGGAGGAAAAAAAGAAAATCGTTCTTCCATCGCGGTAAAACTTTGTGATCTCAAACGTAGGCTAAGTATTTCCCTTGTATTGCGAACGCAAAGAGTAGGATTGTAGGAAAAATGTCCAATACACACCCCACATGGAGCCCCTGTCAGAAAAAAGCTCTCAACTTTCTTGAAACATCCGCAGACAATATTTTCTTAACCGGTCGCGCCGGGACCGGTAAAAGTTTTCTCATTCGTCATTTCTTAAAAGATCGCAACCCGAAAAGCTTTCCGGTTGTGGCTAGCACAGGGGCCGCGGCCATTGTGGTGGGTGGCCGGACCTTCCATAGTTTTTTTGGCCTTGGAATCATGGAAGGCGGTATCGAAAAAACAATCGAACGCGCTACTAAAGATCGTCGAGTCGTAAAACGACTTCAAAAAATTGGAGGATTTGTTCTCGATGAAGTTTCTATGATCCCCGGCCCCGCCTTAAGGGCTGCCGAAACTATTTGTAGAATAGCTAGAAAAAAGCACCTGCCTTGGGGAGGCGCCCGCGTCATTGCCGTCGGTGATTTTGCCCAATTACCGCCGGTGTCACGTGGAAGTCAGAAAAAAGAATGGGCTTTTTTAGACGAGTCGTGGAAAAAAACACAGTTTACTTCTATTGCATTGGAAACCATCATGCGTTCGGAAGACAGCGATTACCTTTCCGTTTTAAATCATGTCCGCAATGGTCTGGTGAATGACGAAGTAGAAACTTATTTAAACAGCCGGACGAATCCGGATATCGATGACCTTGAACAAATGGAAGCCACCCACTTATTTCCGCATCGAGAAACTGCCGAAAATTTTAATCTGAAATGTCTGTCTGAATTAAAAAAACCTCTTCAAAAATTCCCGACAATCTACACCGGAAAAGACCGTTTTGTGGAACAAATTAAAAAAAACGCTCCTATCCCTGAAGTTTTACAAATAAAAGAATCGGCTTTGGTCATGACACGCATGAACGATCCACAAATGAAATATATCAACGGTTCTTTGGGAACGATACTAAAAATCAGCAGCGAGGAGATCACCATTCAATTAAAAAATGGAAGGATAGTTGAAATTGAACCGGCCACTTTCTCTTTGTTAGACGCCAATGGGGACCCCATCGCCACTGCCACAAATTTCCCCATCACATTGGCGTATGCTTCTACCATCCATAAAGCTCAAGGAGCCACTCTGGATGGAATGGTCTGTGATCTGCGCCGTTTGTGGGAACCCGGACAAGCCTATGTGGCGTTGAGTCGTTTAAGAAAAGGGTCTGATCTCACACTGACCGGATGGGATGCCGCTTCCATTCGAGTGGATCCGGATGTGATAACGTTTCATCAGTCGTTGGGAAAAGCGGTATTGCCATCGTGGTAATCACCCTATAAAAAAATCCCTTGCACTTTCGGCGGGGTTTTTACTCCGACTAATGGCCGTGATAACAGAAAAGGCGGCCGCACCCGTTTTCAAAACTTCCTGGACATTTAGCAAAGTAATCCCTCCAATCGCCACAACGGGAATAGAAACTTTTTGCACCAACTCTCTTAATTTTTCAATCCCCTGAACGGGATGATCAACCCCCTTCGTAGCGGTAGGATAAATCGCACCAAAAGTGAGATAATTGGCTCCTTCTTTTTCCTTCTCAATTCCTTCATCGATGGAATGAACCGACGCTCCAATAAGGGCCTTTGGCCCCATGATTTTTCGAGCCTCGCGAATGGAAATGGAAGTTGAACCGAGATGCACGCCATCTGCCCCGATTTTTTGGGCCACCTCCACAAAATGGTTGATGATGAGAGTGAACGAATTATGAATTTTAAGATAAGAAATTTCCTGCGCCAATTTTAAAAAATCTTTTTCCGATAAATTTTTTTGACGCAATTGCAACAGTCCCACACCGGACGAAAGAATTTCTTCCGCTAGTTTATAGGCGGGAAAATCGGGGGTATACGAGTCATCGACAATGGGATAAAATCCGCGAATCATTTCAAAAACTCATACGGCATTTTTTTGGAATTTGTCGAGGGAATTTGATGGTTGACGATGGAAGGAAAGAATTGATAGAAAATAGAATAGAGGGAAAATTTGCAGACTCGCGTGCCCCCGATGGAAGAATCCGGCTTTGCCGGTTCTGAGATTGTGGGCCTGCTTCATTGTCAGCCAAAGGCTGACAGGAAGCTATCTAATGGGGACGTAGCTCAGTTGGGAGAGCGCCGCAATGGCATTGCGGAGGTCGACGGTTCGATCCCGTTCGTCTCCACCATTTTTATGAATCCCCATGATGAACAAATTGCCCATGCCTCCAAACTAGCCCTCATTGGCCAATTGACAGCAGGCATCGCCCACGAACTCCGAAACCCCTTGGCCGCCATCCGTCTTTCTGTCGACGAAATCGACTTGATTTGGAAAGCCTTTAAACAAGACAACACCGATCCAAAAACGGATATTTCGCCATTTCTCGAGGACATCACCCGGAACATTTACAAAATGGTGGAAATCATCGAACAGGTTTACCAGATCTCCCACAAACCGGATAACACCTTTAAAAAGTTAAATCTCCATGAAATTTTCCAAGACATAAACAAGATACTCAAAAAAATAACGGAATCTAATAAAATTACACTTACTAGTGAATTAAAGGCAACCAATCCTACTTTTTATGGAAATAGTACACGGATGGAACATATCCTGCTGAATATCATCACCAATGCCGTCGAAGCCATTGTCACAACCGGCAAAAAAGGAAATATTTGGTTCCGCACTTTTTCAGACAAAGTATCTCAAGGAATAAGTATAGAAATTGAAGATGACGGCCCCGGCATCGATGAAAAACATCGTGGTACGATATTTGATCCGTTTTTTACCACCAAAGAGGTAGGAAAAGGATTAGGATTGGGACTTTCTATTACAGCAGAAACAATTCTGGCCCATAGCGGTACAATCACCGCTGATTCTCATTTTGGCAAAGGAACCATTTTTAAAATTTGGCTCCCGCATGACCGGCGCGAAATAGCAAGAATGAAGGGTGATTCACCCAAGCAGGCACACTCCCAAAAATTATGATGCCCAAAATTCTGATCGCTGATGATAATGACGCTTTAAGAGTCGGCATCGCCCGTGTCCTCAAACGGCTTGATCTGGAAATTGTTCTAGCCACAAACGGTCAAGAAGCCGTGGATGCGGCCAAAAAACAAACGTTTGATCTAGCCCTTTTGGATATTCGTATGCCCCAAAAAGATGGTTTGGCGGTTTTAAAAGAATTAAGACAGATCAGCCCTTCCACCCGTACCATTCTCATGACAGCCCATGCTTCTTTAGACACAGCCATCGAGGCCTTACGCTACGAGGTTGTTGATTATTTGTTAAAACCGTTTTCTCTGGATGAGTTGGAGAGCCGGATCAAGCAGATTCTCGACAAATACCATCTGACTAGCCAAAAAATTATTATTCCCAAAAAAAATCCGGAAGAACCGCACATGATTGGAAAATCGGCAGTCCTTCAACACCTTAAAAAAATGGCGCAGGTGATTGGACCAACCCCCTCCCCTCTGTTGATCCTGGGTGAATCGGGAACCGGCAAGGAACTACTGGCGCAGGAAATGCATTATTTATCGCCGTATCGTCAACATCCTTTTGTGGTCATCAACTGTACCGCTCTTTCCCCAGGGTTGCTGGAAAGCGAGCTTTTTGGGCATGAGAAAGGGGCTTTTACGGGAGCTTTGTCCCAAAAAGAGGGGCTTTTCGAAGTGGCTGATGGAGGAACGATTCTTTTCGATGAAATCGGCGATCTCCCGTTGGGACCCCAGGTCAAACTTTTGCG
>OBEQ011674201.1_pt1 | contig 22478 bp, 18 predicted proteins | sample 1670901 | NCBI WGS metagenome assembly OBEQ01 (sample SAMEA104232315, study PRJEB22302) | groundwater metagenome | biome: forest; feature: aquifer; material: groundwater | place: USA | collected 2011-08-07 | depth 5.4 m
AGTACCAAATCATTTTGTTGCTTGAGGGTGAAGGGAAGTAAGTCTATTTTTTTCTCTTTAGGGTTTGTGGTTTTTCGTTCAGTGAGCAATCTTGTCCATAAAACATAACGTTTGAAAAGTTCGAGCTCTTTTCTAGAAAAAGCCGCCGCGTATTCTGAATTTGTAAAGACTTCAAATGCACTTTTATGATCAAATTCACCTTCAAGCGAAGAAATAATCTGGCCCCGGTGAAACCCTTCTCTAATCCCCCTAAGATCAAAACCCTTTTCTTCGAAATAGCATAGTTCTGAAAGCGTTGTATCCCGGTAGACAAGATCTACTTTTTCCCCAAACGCAAATAAATCATCATTCTTTAAATAGAGATCAGTCGGTTCTATAACGATGGTCGGAGAGCCAAGTTTTGTGTAGAGCTTTGCAAGCCGTTCGAATTCAATGAAATTAGAGCCGCTTGCTTTTTCCATGGCGAGTGCAATAACACCTCGTCTGCGGCCCAGCTTTTTCCGTTGAGCTTGAATTAATCCCAAGAGCAAAAGACCCATGTTTTGGGTAGGAATCGGGCGGAAATGTGAATCAAGTTTCCGAAGTTCGCGCACCCCAGTTTTTAAGGCTACTTCTCCGGCGGCCGGTCCGTACCACATTCCGCCGACTCCGACGCCATTGACTTCAAAGAAAGAAAATCCTTCTTCCCACTCGTCATTTGCAAATGTGGTATTAGCATCCCAACGGGTTGCCAGTCGTCCCAGAATGTAAGCGGGGTCTTGAAGACAAGTGAGCCAATTGCGCTCTCGGTCTGAAAATGGAAACAATTCATAGGCAGATGGATTTTTAAAATAAAGTGGCGCAATTTTTTGGAAAGCACCGTCAAGTGTTCGGATCACTTGGCAAAGCGCTTTTTCGATTTTAACATGGATGAGACGAGGCCTGAGCGTTAGATTAATGAGAGTTGTTTTCCCGTTGTCGTCGGTATAAGTTAGACCTTGAGAAGCAGCAAGACGATTGACTTCGCGGGCAAGGCGGTTGATTTTTGAAGCAGGCAGTTCACAGAAGAGCTGATGAACCGAATTTCCCGTGCCGTAGTCGTAATTGGTTTGATTGGACATTTCGGAGAAGTTTACACAGCCTCAATTTTAAACTCAATTAAAATATGGAGTTATTCTCTTTTCGGCTTTAAGAGCTTAAACCTTAGAACCGTTAATATATGAATACCATGGAAAAGATACTTTCACGCCTCCAAGATAAAATGGCTGGGTTGAATTCTGAATATTCCGACTTAAGGTATGTCGAATTAGAACGGGTGAAAATTCGAACTCATAACGGAACCATTGATGAGATTAAAGAAACGCATTCAAGAGGAGTTGGATTCAGAGTCTTAAAGGACGGAACTTTTGGATTTTCTGCTACGCAAAATCTTTCTGAGTCGTCACTTTCCTCGCATTTAAATCAAGCCTATCACATGGCAAAGCGGTTTTCAAAACTCCGCCATACGGAAGTAAAGCTCGTTCCAACGAAGCCGGTAAAAGCGCAATGGAAAACACCCATCAAAAAAGATCCCTGGGAGTTATCCACCAATCAAAAAACGAAGCCTCTGCTTGAAGCGGAGAAATCGCTTCTAACAAATCCTGGGATTGATTCCACTTCCGGTTCACTTGACTTTATTCGTAAGAAAGTTATTTTTGTGACAAGCGAAGGCAGTTGGATTGAACAAACGCACTACCGAACAGGAGGATGGATTTCTGGGGAAGTTTGGCTTGGATCAGGAAAAGGGCGCGAAAAAATCAAACGAAACTGGCCCGGGCCAACAGGCCGTTTTCGGGCTCAAGGGTATGAAGCCATTGAAGATCTGGCATTTCTTAAAGAAACGCCTCGACTCGCCAAAGAATTAGGGGAACTTAAGGAAAATTCAGAGCCGCTAAGCGGAACTTTTGATTTAATTCTTAAAGGTTCCATCCTAGCTTTACAACTTCATGAGACTTTTGGTCATGCATCCGAATCTGATCGTGTTTATGGTTATGAAGATAATTTTGGCGGAAGGACCTTTTTGAATCCGGGACTTTTGGGAGGGTTTCCTGTTGCTTCACCATGTGTCACGTTGGTAAATAATGCCAGATTCAATTTAGGGCCTGGGACAGGGAGTTTTGCTTATGATGATGAAGGTGTCTCTGCTCGAGAAACAGAAATATTACGCAAAGGAATTTTTAATGGTTATTTAACAAGTCGAGAAACTGCCTTTTTTTTGAATCAGTCAAAATCAAGCGCCAATATGGTGGCAGAGGATTGGTCTCATTATCCCTTGATTCGAATGACCAATTTAAATCTTCTCCCGGGGAAGGGAAGTTTAGAGCAAATGATTCGGGAGACCGACAACGGAATTTTAATTGATAACGAATTAAGTTGGTCGATTGATGAGCTGCGCCTTGATTTTCAAATTGGCGGTGAAATGGGATATCTCATTCGAAAGGGAAAGATCATAGGTCTTAGGCGGTTTCCAATTTATTACGGCAACACGCTTGATTTTTGGCGTTCGTGCGACAAAGTAGCCAGAAAAAAGGAATGGGAATTCTGGGGATTTTTCGACTGCGGCAAGGGCGGGCCTTATCAAGAGGCTTTCACCGGACACGGTGTAAGCCCGGCGCGTTTCCGTAATGTGCAATTTGGAAGGTCAAAATAAAGAACTGAATTAATTATGATTGAAGAAGCTAGAAAAGTTACTCACGAAATTTTAAATTTATCCAAGTCTCTCCCCCTTCAAATTTTTATCCGAATTAAAAGAGGGGTCTTGGTTCGTTTTACCAATAATGGGATTCATCAAAATGGTTTCCAAGACATTCTAACTTATACGCTTCGGTTGCTGAGTAAGGATGGTCCTGTTTATTTTGAATCTAACGACTGCTCAAAAATAGGAATCAAAGAAGCGCTAAAACAAATTCGCGATCTAGTCTCAAGTCCGCTTTCGTTTAAAACGCCAAAGAAAATAACTTATCCAAAAGTTAAGGAGCATTTTCCTCTTAAACAAAAGGATATGATTGAAATGGCCGCTTCTACCATTGAAAGTGGAATTGATTTGATTCGAGAAAAGCAGGCAAGCGCCAACGGTTATTTTTCAGCTTATGAGCGTTTCTTTCACCTCGTTGATTCAAAAGGGCTTGAACTTTCTCATCCGGCAACCGCCGTTCGCTTTGGCGTTACCATTACAAAAGGAGCAGGGAAAGGTTATTCCAGTTTTTATCATCCTGATCCCAAGAAATTAAAGGTTGCCGCTGTGATTCAAGAAGCAAATCAATTAGCTCAAGTCGCTGCTGTCCGTGAAATTTCGGTTAAGCCGGGTGAATATGAATGCGTGTTCCATCCGCGGGCATTTCTTGAATTAATTGAACCGCTCAGGCATCATTTTGATTCTAAACTTTATGAGAGCGGCAAGAGCGTTCTTTCCGGTCTTCTCGGTGAGAAAATTTTTTCTGACCATTTCACACTTCACGAAAATCTCGCTCACCCAAAGCAATTTGGCGTTCCATTTGATATGGATGGGGCACCCAAGCGGAAAGTTTTGCTCGTAGATCAGGGGGTTTTAAAAGGTCTTCTTGCCGAAGGCAATAGTTCCCGGGGAGTTTTAGATCATCCCGTTTACCCTCAGAATTTAGTGGGCCAACAGGGTGATCTGGCGCTTGAAGAAATTTTTAAGCGAATTCGAAATGGAATTTTTATTAATAAACTCAGATATCACACTTTGGTTCATGAAAAGGGACTTGAAGTGACAGGGTTTGCTACAGCAGGAAGTCTGTACATTGAAAAAGGCCGTGTCCAAGGAAGGCTTCGCCATCTTTGTTATCACGATTCCCTCATTTCAATCTTAGGCGCTGTGGTGGCCGGGACGAGAGAGCAGATCCTCTTAAAGGACGGGGAAATGGGGACCGCTCTTTTGCCCTATTTTTGGATTTCCAAATTACGTGTGGTATAACTTAAATAAGAGGGAAATCAAAGATTTGTAATGAGTGGCCGATATAGAAAGTGATAGCTAGATAGTTAAACTTGAATAAAACAGTTTAGTTAGACATACAGATGATAACAACAAACGGCCGTATTTCTCGTCAATTTAACATTGCTTCTAATTGGGACGTCCCAAAACGCCGCCGCGAATTATTTCCCAAAGTAACAGATGTAGAATGGAATGACTGGCATTGGCAGCTCCGAAATGCTGCGACCTCTCTTGAAACCGTAGTGAAATATGGAAAATTTCAAGAGTCTGAGCGCGCTATTTTAACCCGCGTTATCGAAAAATATCCCGTTGTCATTGTTCCTTATTACCTTTGTCTGATTGATTTTGATGATCCGCAAGATCCTATCCGAGTTCAATCATTCCCGACAGGCGAGGAAATTGAATTTGCAGATATCGGAGAACCCGATCCTCTTCAAGAAGAGGACGATATGCCGGTTCCCGGGCTTGTGCATCGTTATCCCGATCGTGTTTTGATGCAAGTTACCAATGTTTGTCCGATGAATTGCAGACATTGCACACGCAAACGTGAGTGGGAAGAAGGTCTTTGGACCCGAGACGATCATGAAATTGACAGGATCATTGACTATTTAAGAGAAACTCCTCAAGTTCGGGATGTGTTAATTTCGGGAGGTGATCCATTGGTATTAGGAACTGCTAAGCTGAATCGAATTCTTGCTAAGCTTAGAGCGATTCCACATATTGAAATTATCCGTATCGGAACCCGTTTTCCCGTAGTGCTTCCTCAAAGAATTGATCAGGAGCTTGTCGATACGCTTTCAAAATATCGCCCGCTTTGGGTGAATACGCATTTCAACCATCCCAGAGAAATTACCCAAGAAGCTGCTTTAGCTTGCGATATGCTCCAGCGCGGCGGAATGCCTATGAACAACCAAAGCGTTCTTTTGAAAGGAGTCAATGACAGCCTTCCCGTGATGCGTTCGCTATGCCATGAACTTTTGAAAATTGGAGTCCGCCCCTATTATTTGTATCAAAGTGATCCCGTGAGAGGCACTGAACATTTAAGAACCTCTATTTGGAAAGGGCTTGAAATCATAGAAGGTTTGCGTGGTCATACAACTGGTTTTGCCGTTCCTCAGTTTGTCATCGATGCTCCCGGAGGCGGCGGAAAGATTCCGATCAGTCCAAACTATCTTCTGGATGAGACAAAAGACGGCGTGATTTTAAGAAACTATGAAGGATTTGTATTTGAATATAAAAACCCAATTCCTAAGGAAAAGTCTGAGGAAACTTCTGAGAGAAAACGCTTGTTTCGCGGGAATGAACGACTAAACCGGCGTAAAAAATACCACGGAAACCTTCCTGTTTTTACTTCTGAAAAACACTACCATGGCCAGCGGAACCAAGTTTCGGCAAATGTTAAAAACGGTCAAACCAGGAAAGCATAATCTTTTTTCGTGCGTATCGGAATTACATATAATTTGAAAAGTGATATTTTGCCCACCTCGCATGCTTCACTTCCTGAAGATGCGGCAGAAGAATTTGATCTTCCGGAAACGATCGAAGCCATTCAACATGTTTTATCCCAAGAAGGCCATGAGGTCCATCTTTTGGGAGGCGATTTAGCGGTAATCGAAAAGATCAAACGCCTCAAGATCGAATTTGTTTTTAATATCGCAGAAGGATTTAAAGGCCGAAATCGGGAAGCCCATATTCCGGCGCTTTTGGAACTGAGCAGCGTTCCTTATTCAGGTTCCGATCCGCTTGGCCTTGCCATGACATTGGATAAGGCCCTTGCGAAGCGAATTGCTATTTCACTCGACATTCCAACTCCCGAGTTTTGGATTCTGGAAGAAAAAGAAGATCTATTGTTTGTGCCGGACCATTTTCCTTTTTTTGTGAAACCGCTTTGGCAAGGCTCTTCCATTGGGATCCGAACTTCTTCCCGCGTCACAACTTGTTCTGAACTGAAACGGGAAGTCGAGCGTTTATTGGAAAGTTACCCGAAAGAACCAATTTTGGTCGAGAAATTTATTTCAGGCAGAGAATTTACAGTGGGAATTATTGGCCATAAACCGCCCGAAGTAATCGGGGTGATGGAGATTTCATTTTCTGATCCTAACCGAAAAGATTTTTGTTATTCTCTTGAAGTGAAGCGGAATTGGAAAGAGCAAGTCCAATATCAACACCCACCAAACTTAAAACCTGAAGAAGCGAGGCAAATTCAAGATGCTGCTCTTCAACTTTTTAAAGTATTGCGTTTAAGAGATGTTGCTCGGTTTGATTTTCGGATGGATCAAGAAGGGAAAATTTATTTTTTAGAAGTAAATCCCTTGCCTGGGCTTTCTCCAGAATCGGGGGATCTGGTTATCCTTGCCCAAAAAGTAGGTCTAAGTTATAGTCAGCTTATTCGCAGGATTTTAGAGTCAGCATTAGCCCGTTATCCGGCGCTTATGCAATTTAAAATAAAGGAAAAAGCTGATGGGTAAGGAAGTATTCGCGTGGGTTGGTTTTATTATTTTTATTTTGATCATGTTAGTTGTTGATCTTGGCGTTTTTCAGCGCAAATCTCATGAGATCAAAGTCAAAGAATCCCTTCTGCTCATGGGATTTTGGATCAGCTTGGCGCTTCTTTTTAATCTTGGGATCTATCTGATACGAGGGCCACGCCCGGCTCTTGAATTTCTGACGGGATATTTAATAGAAGAATCTTTAAGCGTTGATAATATTTTTGTTTTTCTCATGATTTTTTCCTATTTTTCAGTTCCTCCCTTTGTTCAAAGAAAAGCATTAGTGTGTGGTATTCTCGGGGCTATTGTTCTGCGTGCGGTATTTATTTTAACGGGTTTGACGTTGATTCATCGATTTCATTGGTTGATTTATGTTTTTGGAGGAGTTTTGGTTTGGACGGGAATTAAAATGTTTTCTGCTCCTAAAAAAGAAATGGAGCCTGAGAAAAATCCTGTCCTTAAACTTTTTAGAAAATTTGTCCCTGTGACGAAGGACTATGAGGGCGATAGATTTTTTGTAAAAAGAGCAGGGCAATATCTTGCAACTCCGCTTTTAGTCGTGCTCATTGTTATTGAAACAACAGATTTGATTTTCGCAGTGGATTCTATCCCGGCGGTTTTTGGGGTTACGTTGGATCCATTTATCGTTTATACGTCCAATATTTTTGCCATTTTAGGACTTAGAGCGCTTTACTTTGCCCTCGCAGGAATGATCAAGCGGTTTCATTTCTTAAGTTACGGTCTTTCGGTCATTCTTACTTTTATCGGTCTAAAAATGGTACTTTCCTATTTTTTCATTGTTCCCATTCATATTGCTTTAAGTCTTGTGGTAGGTATCTTGGTTTTTTCTATTGCAGCTTCGCTTGTTTATCCCAAATCGCATTAACCAATTAATCTTAAAAAGATAAGAGGCCAGTCGGAATGACTGGCCTCTTAGTTATGAGTGCTCTCTCGAACGCCTGCGGAATTAGTTACGGGTTCGGGCCCGAGAGTAGCCCGCTTCATGAAACTTTCCACGAAGTTCACCCACAGCAGCTTTTCCCGCTTTTTGAGAAAATTAGGCGACCTTTTGTTACATAGCAGCAGGAGCAGGAGCTGCTGGAGCCGCAGGCACTGCCTCAGCTTTTGTTACGGAGCTAGCGACCCAACTTTTGGTTGCCGCATCTTCTTTAGCTTCAACCGAAACTTCATCGCCTGCCTTAAGATCTACCAAAGCACTGACGCCGGAGTAAGTAGTTGTAGCTTTCACTGAAACCACTACGTTCGTATCAGCACCTGTTACGGCATCTTTTTGGCTTAAGGTTAAGGTGTTAGCTACTGCATCTGCGCTAACCACTTTCCCCAACACCGTGTTTGCATAAGCTGCCCCTTGGTAAAGTACGAAGGTGGCGAGCAAAACTGCCAAAACGAGTTGCATTTTTTTCATATATTTCACCCCCTTTCAATAGTATTTTTAAACTTTTAATTGCTACTCAAAAAAATGCCTTTTAAATTTAAGCGGCAACCTTCGCTTTCCATAGCGAAGATCACAACTCAAAATTAAAAGGCTTCTAAAATTCTTCCAACGTCAGGAGAAGTTAACTTGCTGTCTTCTGCCTGCTACCCATCATTTCTCAAAAATGCTTGAAATGACGTAAGGATCGTTAAGTCCTTGGGATTATTCCGGGTTACACCTCCTACACGGTAAAACGGGCAAATATTAGCTGATAGGACCAGAAAAGTCAATCCTTCCTTTGGATTTTAGAATCCCAGGCTGTGGCCGATAGCTGCTCATTGTAAGTTATTTAGATATAGTAAGTTACAATATCACCCTATTAGTCTTTTCGATTTGAAATAGAATATATGTGCAAATTGATCATTTTGATTAAAAATTCAACTTTTTTAATTATTTTATTTACTTTAACTGTGTTGAAAGCTCTGTTTATAGGAGTTAGACTTTTTGAAAAGGTCATAGTGTGCATTTCCGCCTATGGACTGTTTCTAAATGAAGGGTCAGGGAAAAGGTTAATGGACAAAACAATAAATCTTTTGATGGTGGAAGATGATCCAGGATATGCAGATTTGCTCAGAGAGAGACTGAGCGAAGAGAAAAGTCCCTCTTTCAGAATTCATTGGGTAAATACTCTCGAAAAAGCTCTTGAACGTCTTCAGCAGGACGGCATTGATGTTATTATGGGCGACCTTTCTTTACCGGACAGTAAAGGGCTTGATACTTTTGAGAAGTTAAATTCACAGGCCTCGACAATTCCAATCGTCATTTTAACAGGAACCTATGATGAATCTTTTGCGCTTGAAAGCCTACGCAAAGGCGCTGAAGAATATCTGCTTAAAGGGCAAGTAGACACAAAAGTTCTATCTCGAATTTTAAGATATGCGATTGAGCGCCATCAAATTAAAAGGGAGTTAGCCTTAGCCAATACCCGCCTTGAAAACCTTGCTCTGCTTGACCCTCTGACGGAACTTCTCAATAGGCGCGGTCTCCAGGATGCTTTATCTCGTGAAATTCAACGGGCAAAGCGGGAGGGCTCAAGCATTATTGTTTTGCTGGTGGACCTTGATAATTTCAAACAAATCAATGATACGCTTGGTCATGCTGTGGGAGATGTGGTGCTCAAAGAGTTAGCGCAAAGGCTCAAAGAGACATTGCGCGTTACGGATTATCTTGCCAGGATCGGTGGGGATGAGTTTATGATGATTCTTCCTCAAACGCGGTTAGCTGAAGGAATGCGTGCAGCAGAAAGAGTGCGGCTTGCGATATCGCAATCGCTGATTTCAACGTCGTCAGGGAATCGTATTGTCGTTACCGGAAGTGTCGGCGTTGCTTCTGTTTTGCAATCTACCCCATCCATTGATGAATTATTGGCAAAGACGCATTTGGCCCTTAGGCAGAGCAAAGAAGAGGGAAAGAACAAAGTATCCTACGAACGTCGAGGTACGAAATATTTTTCCGAAGGGAGTTCTCATACCTTATCAGACATTTTCAAAACGCTTCGCCACGACAATGGATTCCAAGTTTTAGTAGAGCCAATTATCAACCTTAAAGATGGTCAAAAAGCAGGATATGAACTGTTGAGCCATTTCCACATTGGGGGTTTTGAAGCGCCAGATGACTTTTTTCGCTTTTGTTTGGAACACAACATTCTTACGCTGGTAGATCATCGTTGCTTCGAAGCTTGCGTGGCTGTCGGAGCTTCTTTTCCGGAAGGTTTCCGTTGTCATTTAAATCTTTTTCCATCTACACTCATTAACATTCCAGTGGAACACTTACTCGAAGGACTTCCAACGGGCACTACGAGAAAAAGATACTGCATCGAAATAAGTGAGCAACAAATTATTGGGGATCCTTCATATCTGATGGAAGCGGTGAAGGCATTCAAACAAGCTGGCGTTTCTATTGCGATTGACGACGTTGGTTTTGGACGAAGTTGCTTAGAGAGTCTCATTTTACTGGAGCCTGATCTTGTGAAAATTGATAAAAAATGTGTCATGGGTATTTCTAAGGATAAAACACTCATGAGTTCTCTAATTCGTATTCTGAAGGTGACTGAAAGTTTGGGCGCTGAAGTAGTGGTAGAAGGAGTTGAAACCCAAGAGGATCTTAATGTATTGAAGCAACTTCCAATCAAATATGGCCAAGGGTTTTTCTGGGGAAGACCCGTCGATGCTGTATCTCAATTTCCACAATTGCAAAAACAGAAACAAATCATAAAAAAAGCTGCATAATCAGCAATGGTTGAGACTGATTCCGTGTTAATTTAATGTTGAAAGTGCTGTTTTTGGAAAGTCTTACCTCTTACAGTATCTAGACTTACACCTCCTCTTTTTTCTCCTTAAGTCTCTTTTGAAAATTGTGAAAAATGTGGTACATTTTAAGAGGTAGATCATAAGCTGTTCGAAAGGGCAAACCCTAGGAAACTTGGGGACGCAAAGCTAAGGCCTAAGCCCAAGAAGGGTAGGGTGGCTGAGTTGTCGAAGACAGGGAATCGTTTTAAGCCCGATACTTCAGATAAAAGGAGCGGGCTTTTTTTATTTTTCGGACCAATTGAACTTAAATTTTATTTTGGGGTTTCATCATGACCCTTCTTCGGAATCCCCATCTATTCAATATCCCACCAAAACTTTTTTCAAAAGCAGTAAGTCTTTTAACAATACTCACCGGGTTACTTGTTTTAGTCGGTTGGATGTTTAACATCGTCATTTTAAAAAGCGTTTTTCAAGAATTTGTAAGTATGAAAGCCAATACCGCTGTCGCTTTTATTTTTTTAGGTGTTTCTCTGTGGTTTTTATTAGATAAAAAAGTAGGCCGGGTTAAACAACAGATAGTTCAACTATGCGCTCTTGTTGCTTTTTTCATCGGAGTTCTTACCTTGAGCCAGGATGTTTTCGGATGGAATTTAAGGATTGACCAACTGCTGTTTAAGGAAGAGATCAATGCCATAGGAACGTCGCATCCGGGCCGAATGGGTCCTCTGACAGCGTTCAGTTTTATGGCGCTTGGCGTTTCTTTGATTTTGTTGAAGGATCGCCGCATTGATGTCCGGTTGCCTCAAGCGATTGTTCTGATGGTGGCCCCCGTCTCATTAATGGCTTTAATTGGCTATGTTTATGGAATCGAGCCGCTTTATGGGCCTTTTTCCTATACAGAAATGTCGTTGCATGCATCATTATTGTTTGGAATTTTTTGTATTGGTGTTTTATTCGTTGACCCAACTCACGGGTTTATGACAGTGGTTACCAGCGATAGTTTGGGAGGCGTTGTTGCTCGCCGTCTATACCCTATTTCTGTCGCCGTTCCGCTCTTATTGGGAGCCTTGAGATTGTCGGGTCAGCGGGCAGGGTTTTATGGTAATGAATGTGGTTTTGTACTTGTTGTTTTGGTCAGTATTGTAGCCAGTGGTTTTTTAATTTGGTGGACTGCCGGATTGCTTTATCGCTTGGATAAGAAACGCAAACGGGCTGAGGAAGCGCTTCGTAGCGCACATGATAATTTGGAAGAACGAGTTCAGGAGCGAACTCAAGAGTTGGCAAGCGCTAACGATATTTTGAAAATGGAAATCAAGGAACGTAAAAAGGTGGAAGAACAGCTTTCGCACAATGCACTTTTTGATATTTTAACAGAGTTCCCCAATCGTACTTTGTTTCTAGAACGTTTGGGACAGGCACTGGAGAGATCCAAGCGATATCCAAATTATTTTTTTGCCGTACTTTGTTTGGATGTTGATCGTTTCAAAGTGATCAATGATAGCCTCGGGCATTCCTTGGGAAATGATCTGCTCATTGGAATCGCACACAGAATCGAAAAGTGCGTCGGTGAGAGCGAAACAATTGCGCGTATCGGCGGAGATGTTTTTGCCATTCTTCTTGAAGATGGACAAAATGGAAGCAATTCTGTTTCTGTGGCCAACCGCATTCGAAATGAATTGGCGTTACCCTTCAAATTAGATGGACACGAGATATTTGTCACGACAAGCGTCGGCATTGCCTTAAATGTACAGGAATATGAACATCCTGAAGATATTTTACGCGATGCCGATACGGCAATGCATCATGCCAAAACCCTTCACAAAGGACATTACTCCGTTTATGACCAGAACATGCATTCACAAGTTATGCAGACTTTAAATATGGAGGCTGAGCTCAGGCGTGCCATTGAACAACAAGAGTTTCGAATTCACTACCAACCAATCGTATCTCTTGAAACCGGAAAAATTGCCGGTTGTGAAGCTCTTGTGCGTTGGCAGCATCCAAAGCGCGGTTTACTTGCTCCCAACGAATTTATTTCTCAGGCGGAAGAAACAGGACTAATCGTTCCTCTTGGTGATTGGATTTTAAAAACGGCTTGCGTTCAAAATAAAATATGGCAGGAGAAGGGTTTGCCGCCTTTATATGTGTCCGTGAATTTGTCAATGCTTCAGCTTAAGGAAAAGAATTTTTCTTCGACAATCAAACAAACGCTGAAAGAGGCAAATTTGGATCCTCGTTTTCTGAAGTTGGAGCTTACCGAAAACATTATTATGGAAAATCCAAATGAAATAGGTGAAGTTCTTAAGAAATTGAACGAAATCGGTACTCAGGCCTGTTTGGATGATTTTGGTACGGGGTATTCCTGGCTGACTTACTTAAGGCATTCTCCTTTTCAAATTTTAAAAATTGACAGGTCTTTTGTGCGGGATGTTATTTTTAATTCTTACGATGCCGCAATTATTAAGGCCATTATTGCGTTAGCTCATAGTTTACACCTTAAGGTGACTGCTGAAGGTGTGGAAACCCCGGAGCAGCTGGTTTTTTTACGCTCGTTAGGTTGCCACGAAATCCAGGGGTATCTTTTCAGCAGACCTGTTCCGCCAGATGACTTTTCAAAGTTAGTCCAAGAAGGTCTTTCACTTTCTCCTGCATTTCCATTTCCTTATAAATTGGCGGAAAGTAAACATTTAAACAATCATTCCAAACACAGAAGAAAAGCCAGTTAGGCCAAGCCAAGCCGGTCTTATGAAGGCTTTACTTCAAAGGCAATTATGACGTTAATAAACAAAATATTATATTTATTAAGAAGGGAAATAAATGAGCCAGCAAACAATTAAGTTATTAGTGATTGAGCGTGATACTGCTTATGCCGATTCAATTCAGAAAAGTTTAAGTGCAGATAAAAATTTTTATTTTAATGTGAGCTGGGTTGATACATTCAAAACGGGATTAGAATATCTCAAAAAAGAAAAAGTAGATGTCATTTTACTAGATCTCTCTTTGCCAGACAGCCGCGGACTCAGTACGCTGATCAAACTTCAAGCGCATGCACCGGCGGTTCCGTTTATCATTTTGACAAGCGTGGATGATGAGACGATAGCGATCGAAGCCGTGCGTAGAGGCGCTCAGGATTATTTGGTGAAGGATCAGATAGATAGCAGAATGCTTGCTCGGGTTATTCGTTATTCTATTGAACGCCATCGCATGCAATTGGAATTATCTGCCTTAGCGTTTCTTGACCAACTTACAGGTCTTTATAACCGGCGCGGATTTTTGACGCTTGCAGATCAACAGATGAAATTAGCCAAGAGAATGAAAAATAAATTTCTAATTTTTCTGGCAGATTTAGACGGCCTGAAAGTGATTAATGATACTTTTGGACATTTAGAAGGAGATCGAGCGCTATTTCAAGTAGCGGAAATTTTAAAAGCCACTTTCCGCACTTCCGATGTGATTGCTCGGGTTGGGGGAGATGAATTTGTTGTTCTTGCGGTAGAAGCCTTTGAAAGCAGCACCCAAGGTTTGTTATCCCGTTTGCAGAAAAATTTGGACAGTGCCAACCAGCAGAAGAACAACGGTTACAAAATGTCGCTCAGCGTAGGTGTTTCATGTTTTAATCCCAATGAAGCATTTTCAATTGATCAATTGATGGCGGAAGCTGACGAAGTGTTGTATGAGGAAAAGAGAAAAAAGCAACCCTCCACAAAATATCCCACGGTGATTTCTTAAAAAGTTAGGTTTGTAGCAGTTAACAGTCCTCTTCAGTTTCTGTAGAATTTCGCCTAAAAGCTGAACTTCTAATATTTTAGCGGGCTAAATTTGACGTTTAAGGATTATGTGGTAATATTTAAATAGAAGATTAAACCTTGTTCGAAAAGGCAAACCCAAGGAAACTTGGGGACGTCCCAAAAAGCGGGACCGCACAATGATGAAAATATCGTTGTGCTGGCAAAACTAAACAGGCCTAAACCCTGAAAGGGTATGGTGGCTGAGTTGCCGAAAACAAAGAAGATTAAGATTAGATAAAGCCCAACTTTGGAAACAAAGTGAGGGCTTTTTTTATTTTTATACGGTTTAACATGAATGTTGACCGTCAACGTAAAACAGGAAGGTAAGAAATCATAGCCATGGGACCCAATAGCGGGAGGCTTTACGGGAGTATTGAAGCGTCAAAGACGGTGAAGATTTCCCTTCGTCAACTCTACCATTGGGTTGACATTTTGCACGTTGTGACGCCGAAAACCCAAAAATACGGCATCAGACAGTTTCGCCGTTTTACGATTCATGATCTCACGATTTTAGGGAAAATGAGGATGCTTCTAGAAAAGGGTTACACACTTCATGCTGCTGCTAGAATGATAAAAAATAATGGCATTGAAGACAAATTTCAAGAAGTGAGCAGCGAGGAAAATTATTCAACTTCAAATCTAATCGCTGAACATAATCGTGTTGTGGAAGAACTTCGGAAAGCTCGCCAGGAAACGGAACTTATTTTATCTTCAATCACATCTATTTTAATTGGTGTGAATTCAAATAACGTAGTGACTCATTGGAATGCCGCTGCCGAAGCAATATTTGGTATTACCAAAGAAAACATGCTCAACAAGGCCTTTGATAATTGTGAGATTCAGTGGGATTTGCCAGCCGTTCTTGAAGGAGTCAAGAAATGTCGAAGTACAGGGCGCCCTATTAGGATTAACGACATTCGATTTATGCGTTTGGGGATTCAAGAAGGATTTTTAGGGATCACGGTTATTCCCATGAAAAGCGATGCCCAAGAAAAATTAGATTTATTAATTTTTGGTGCGGATATAACAGAACGCAAGAAATTAGAACAGCTCAAGGATGAGTTTGTGAGTACCGTTTCTCACGAATTAAGAACGCCTCTAACGGTTATCAGAGAAGGTGTTTCACAAGTGCTGGATGGGATACTCGGCGAAACTACCGAGGATCAAAAAAACTTTCTGTCTATTTCTCTTCAGGCGATTGACCGTTTAGGTCGTATTATCAATGACTTGCTGGACATATCAAAAATTGAAGCAGATAAACTCGAACTAAAGTTAGATTTTATCAACATTGGCCAAATTCTCAAAGATATTACGGCAGATCTAAGTCCGTTTCAGATGCGGGCAAAAGATAAAGGCCTTGTGTTAAAAGCGAACTTGCCATTGCAAAGAGTAGAACTGTATGCGGATAAAGATAAACTTACCCAGGTATTTACAAATCTTATTGGAAATGCAATGAAGTTTACCGAAAAAGGATCTGTAGAAATTTCTGTGATTGACCAAGCAGATGAAATTGAATGTCATGTCACAGATACAGGCCGGGGCATTGCACAAGATGACATACCTAATGTATTCGGAAAATTCCAGCAGTTCGGCCGAGCGAACGGCCCGGGCGAAAAAGGTACAGGTTTGGGTTTAGCAATTTCCAAAGGCCTAGTTGAAATGCATCATGGGCAAATTTGGCTCAAAAGCGAATTGGGCAAAGGAACCACATTTATTTTCACGATTCCAAAACCTAAAACAAGACAAATTTTAAAAGGTCATATTTCTAAAGCTTTAAATCGTGCTATTGAGCAAGACACTTCTCTGACAATTGCATTGTTTGAGATCGAGAATTTCGAAGAAGTGAGAACTTATGTTGGTCCGGAGAAAATGTTGTCACTTATGGAGGGGCTAGAAGGGTCCATTCGGAAAAGTCTGAGACATAAAGGAGATATTGCTGTGCGGTCTCAAATCGGTATTCTAACGCTTTTGCCAGCCACAAGCAAAGTAGATGCAGCCAGTGCCGTAGAAAGAATAGAACGGGATTATCAAGCATCATTATCTAAAATGGAACTAAATATGGAAGTAAAAATCAACAAAAAGATGACGGTTTTTCCGGATGATGGACGAACGGAAGAAGAAATAATAAAACATTTAATCGGGGATTGAGGACAGAGCGATGAAAAAGAAAATTTTGCTAGTGGATGACGATGCTCAGACAATCTTAATGCTTTCCTCTCGCTTGAAAGCGAATGGTTATGAAGTATCTTCTGCGACAAGCGGACCGGAATGTATCAAGTTAATTCATGAGTTTGAGCCAGACCTCATTTTTTTGGATTTTGTGATGCCAGCGATGGAAGGAATCGACGTCTTACACAAACTGAAGGCGGAAAACAAGGCGCAAAACATTCCCATCATCGTATTGACTGCCGCGAGGCGCGAAAATTTAGAAGCGAGGTGTGTACAAGCAGGTGCTAAGGCTGTAATCTTAAAACCTTTTAACCCTTCTGAATTACTGGCTTTGGTTCAGAAGGCTTTTGATCCAAATAGCAAGTGGCGCAGGGTGGAGAACATTGGCAAATGAACATTATCTGTGAGGTTTAAGATGGGAAAGAAAATACTGGTAGTTGACGATGAGCCGTTTATTGTGCAGATGGTTACCTCAAGATTAAAAGCGGCAGGGTATGAACCCGTTTCAGCGAGTGACGGCGAAGAGGGTTTGGTTAAAGCACGTTCTGAAAATCCGGATCTAATTATCCTGGATGTTATGATGCCTAAAATGGATGGCTTCCAAGTTTGTGCGACACTCAAACAAGATCAACGCTATCAAAAAATTCCGATTATTATATTTACCGCTAAAGCGGGCGATGAAGCCCGTCAAACGGGACTTGAAGAGTGCGAGGCAAACGCGTACATGACGAAGCCATTTGAAGCTCAGGCCTTGCTCGCTAAAATTTCTGAACTTTTGGCAGTAAAAGGAGAAAAATGAAACAAACAATGGTACCGCTTGGCGAAAGTCTGATTGCGGAAGGTTTGCTTAAACCCGAGCAGTTGAAACAAATCGAAACTGAAGTGAAACGTACTCAAGAACCCTTCCAGAAGGTACTGCGACGGTTTCATTTTGTGGATGAAAAACGTTTAGTTTCTTTTTTAAGCGCAAAGTTTAACATTCCAGAAGTTGAAATTACGCATCAAGTGATCAGAGCAGATATCCTCAAGCTTATCCCACAAAATATGGTCCGAAAATTTTCCGTAATCCCATTAAGGAAAATCGGGAAGCAGCTAACCGTAGCGATGAGCGATCCTTTTAATCTGAATCTCTTGGATCAATTACGCCTCAAAACGGGCTTTGAAATTCAGCCGGCGCTTGCTACAGAATCAGAAATTCGTAGTGCCATCGAGCAATATTATGGCGTCAAAAGCGACATCAGCGATATGGTTCAGTCTTTAAAAGATGAATCAGAAACCAGGACTCTTCAGGATGTTCCGCTCGAGCAGGAAGTACGAGTGGAAGAAGCTCCTATTATTAAACTAGTTAATATGATGATTGCACAAGCTGTTCGTGATGGAGCAAGTGATGTCCATGTCGCACCTGAAAAGGACAAAGTCATCGTCCGCTACCGGATCGATGGATTGCTCCATGAAGTGGATCAGTACCCAAAGGACTTGCACGCCGGAGTTGTTTCTCGCGTTAAAGTCATTGCTAATTTGGATATTGCTGAAACTCGAGTTCCTCAAGATGGGCGAGTCCGCATGGAATTAGACGGGCAAACAGTTGATACCCGCATTTCCGTGATGCCAACGGTCCACGGTGAAAATTTAGTGATTCGGCTTCTTAATCTTCAAAGCGCATTAAGATCCCTCGAACAACTGGGGATGCCTAAAGAACCCTTAACAGCCTTTAGAGAACTCATCAAAAAGCCTTATGGAATTTTGTTAATTACAGGACCTACCGGGAGCGGAAAGACTACCACGCTCTATGCAGCGCTCAATCAAATTAATAGCCCGGAAAAAAATATTATTACCATTGAAGACCCGGTCGAATATCAACTGCCTTTGATTCGCCAAATTCAAGTCAATCCAGCCGTGCATTTGACGTTTGCAACTGGTCTCAGATCCATTTTGCGGCAAGATCCAGACGTCATTATGGTGGGAGAAATTAGGGACAAGGAAACGGCAGAAATTGCGATTCAAGCCGCTTTAACGGGCCATCTTGTTTTTTCCACGCTTCACACAAACAACGCTTCCTCAGCCGTTACGCGGTTATTAGAAATGGACATTCAGCCGTTCTTAATTGCTTCGACCGTTGTGGGTGTGATTGCTCAGCGATTGGTGCGAAACATTTGCAAAGAGTGCAGCACCTCTTATACGGCAAGCGAAACCGACCTTCAGAATTTAAATATTGTAGCTTCTCAAGCGGAAAAGAAGGTAGCTTTAGAATTGTATCGCGGCAAAGGATGCCTGACTTGTAAAAAAACTGGATATCGTGGACGCAGCGGAATTTTTGAGATGTTGGTCCCGGATGCGGAGATACGCAAATTGATTTTAGCGAAGGCTTCAAGCGATGACATTGAGTTGAGAGCAATTCAAAAAGGAATGAAAACTTTACGTCAGGACGGATTAGAGAAGATCAAAACGGGCGTCACGACAATTGAAGAAGTTTTACGCGCCACACAGGAATTAACCTAATGCCTACGTACGCCTATCAAGTTCGCGATAAAGAGGGAAGGAAAGTGAGGGGCAAGATCGAAGCTCCGTCTGAAAAAAATGTGGTAGACCGCCTTCTTGAAGAAGGTTTCCTCATCACTCAAGTTAAACCGGCCAGTCGCTTAGTGTTGTCCGGTGATCTGCTCAGCATGGGCGCTAAAATTTCTTCGGATGACTTCACCATGTTTTATTTTCAGCTAGGGAATATGGTTGAAGCTGGAATTCCGCTTTTGACCGCTCTACAGACAGTGGTGAACCAAATTGCTAATGTAACATTGAAAAAGGTTGTTCAAAATTTAATATCGAAAGTTGAAAACGGGGCCAGTTTTTCTGAAGCGATGGGCCATCATACCAAGATGTTTCCGCTTTTATATAGAAGTATGATTCGAGTTGGCGAAACAAGCGGAACTTTAGCGGAGACACTCCGCCATGTGGGGGAGTTGAATGAAGCCAGAGCTGAATTGCAGCATCAAGTTCGCTCAGCTCTCGCCTATCCCATGGTCTTAATTGTAGCGAGCATTGCTGTTGTTATCCTGATGATGGTTTGGATCGTACCTACCTTTACCACGATCTTTAACAAAGCTGGAATTCCGTTGCCTTTACCCACGCGGCTGATTTTTGGATTTAGTGTGTGGGTGAAAGCAAATCCTTGGGTTCTAGCTGGAATTTTGGCTGGTGGAATTATTGGCGGCCGGTCGCTGATCCACCTACCGTCCGTTAAATATCAGTGGGACCGTTTCTGGCTTTCTGTTCCTGCTGTTGGTCTTTTGATGAGACGAATTGAGGTTGCCCGATGGAGTCGCAGTGTTGCGCTAATGCTTTCGAGCGGCGTTCCGATACTGCAGGCGCTTGAGATTGCACAAAATTTGACACAAAATCTTGTATTCAGAGAAGTCCTCGCCAATGCCTATACAGACATTCAGAGAGGGGGAAAGTTAGCCGATACCTTACAGAAAGGCGGTGCTTTTCCAAATGACGTCGTTCAAATGGTTTCGGCCGGTGAAAACTCGGGCACTTTAGACAAAATGTTGTATAAAGTAGCCAATTTTTATGATCAGCTAATTGCTCGAACACTTAAAAAAGTAACCGCGATGATTGAACCTATATCAATTCTGTTTATGGGTGGTATTGTTGCGTTCATTATGCTTTCCATTCTTTTGCCTATTTTTGACATGATTAAAATATTCAGTGCTCATTGATAATTGTATTATTTCAGTTCTTTTATGAAAAACGAAAACATTTTAAAAAGGAGGAAAAACAAATGAATTATAAAATGCTTAGAAGCGGTTTCACCTTGCTGGAAATTTTGGTGGTGATTACCTTAATTTTAATTATTGCAGGGATTGCGCTTCCACGATTTGCAGGGGTTACCGATGAAGGTAGAAAAGCAAAAGCAAAGGGAGAGCTTAAAACAGTTCAGACGGCTCTTGAATCGTATTTGCTTAACACATCTTCCACGGTTCCAGGAACAAGTTGGCTCACTATGGGTACAGCGCTTGAAACTGCAACACCACGGCTGGTCGGCAAGACGAGTATTATGTACGATCCTTTTGGGGCGACTGCTACCACTAACTATTCCGTCGCAAAGTCTCCCAATGGTAAGTACTATGTCCTTTGGTCGCTTGGTCCAGACAAGGCTGCTCAAGTTACAGGAGTGGATAATACAGGCAATGTTACCCCGCTTGCTACTGGCGATGACATTCTCGTAACGAATGGTCAAGTTCAGTAAACGTTTAATTTGTGTTCTTGTCAAAGAAAGTGGAACACAACAGGAATAAATATGAAGCGTAGCTTTCGGAAGAATTTGGGGTTTACGCTGCTTGAGCTCATGATTGTCATCGCAGTCATTGCTCTTATTCTTGGGATTGCTTTGCCGCGTTTTAAGGGCATACAAGATCAAGGGAGAATTGCAAAAGCAAAGGGTGAATTAAGAACACTTCAGACCGCTACGGAAAGCTACTATATCCACAACAGCAATACCTATCCCGCCAATCTCACAGCTCTTAATACCGCCACACCCTCTATTGTCACTTCCACGCCTGACGATCCCTTTGCTGCGGTTGGCACGCCCTATCAGTATATTCGAGGTGGCACCAACAATAAATTCTATATTATTTATTCCATTGGACCCAATGAGAATGGAAGCGCAGCCATCAGTGGAACTAATACCGTTACCGAAACAAACGGTCAAAGCTGTATTTACGTATCCAATATGGGTTCAGATCCGCAGCCATAACATTGAGGACAAGGTAGGGCATGCGCTATAAAAACGGATTTACATTATTGGAAGTACTATTGACCATTATTCTAATCGTAGCGGCATTTGCGGTTTTGTCCCAGGCGGTAAGCAGCGGATTTTTCTCTGCAGCGGAGAATGAAAATGATCTTGTAGCTGTCCATCTTGCACAAGAAAAGATGGAAGAACTTAGAAATAAAAGTTATTCCGCTGTTATTAGCGAAACTAAAGCAGTGGTTTCTGGGTTTTCCGCGTTTCAACGGGAAGTAATCGTAACGACCCCCCAGACAAACTTAAAGCAAGTTAACGTGATTGTTTATTGGTTTTCTAAGGCGAGTGAGTTAAACGTCAATTTGGTAACGTATGTGTCCAATATCTAAAATGAGGTTGGAGCGAAAGGTTGAAGCGGATAAAATAAAAAAAAAATTTCTGGTTTTGAAAAAATCATCTCTCGCAGGGCTCACCTTATTAGAATTATTAATCACCCTTGCTTTAATTTCAATCTTGCTTGGCGCCATATGGCTGGTTTTTAATTCCGGAACAAGAGCGTTTTATAACCAATGGACGCGAATTGGAATAAAAGGAGAAGTCGGCAGAGGTTTCTTCAGTATGTCTCAGGAGCTCCGGCAGGCCACTTCTATTGTAAGCGCCACTCAAACTGCCTTAACTTTTACTTTAGATTCCGATAGTAATGGGGTTGACGAGACGCTCCAATATACCTGGTCGGGCACAGCGGGCACACCTTTAAACCGAGTTTCAGTTTCACCGACTCCTTCTTTTACGATTCCGGTTGTGAAATCCGTGAACAACCTGGCATTTTCTTATTATGACGCTAGCAACAATCTTCTCAGTTTTCCGGTCCCGATATCTCAAGTCAAGTTGGTCGCTATTGATTTAACAGCGGCGGATCGGGATGAAACGTTTAACCTGCGCTCTAAAGAAAGGTTACGAAGCCTTTGAATGAATAACGAAAGAGGATTTATCTTAGTGCTTACTTTCATTCTCATGATCGTTTTGATCGCTGCGGCCGGAGGCTTGCTCTATATGGTGTCTAATGAAACAAAAGACGTTGGCGTTCAGAAAGATGACATCAATTTGATCAATTTGGCTGAAGCAGGGGTGCAAAAAGCGATGCGCGTCATTAGAGACGATGTTTCGCCTGCTACGCAAACAGGAACAGCCTATATTAGAGGAGCAGATACGAGCGCTTCCGTAAATGCGGGTGCGGCGACAGATTTTACTCAAATGCGTTATCTCGACGGAACTTCAACGGTGATCAATAATGCCGGTGACGATGCTCGCTTGCGAACGTTTGACACAAATTATTTAAATGCTCGAATTGTATCTGTTTTGCTTGGAGCTAGGGCTAGTAGACAAACCGGCGGTGCGGGAGCAACGCTCCAAGTTTCCTATTCCACAACCGGTGTTTTTCCGCAAGTCGGGAGTACGAATCTGACAGTGGCACTTTCAAATTCAGCTACGTTGGCTAATTATTCGCAGAACGTTACAGCCGATCGAACCTGGGCCTGGTCGACCATCACGAGTTCAAGTTTTACACTGCG
>OBEQ010315804.1_pt1 | contig 22473 bp, 18 predicted proteins | sample 1670901 | NCBI WGS metagenome assembly OBEQ01 (sample SAMEA104232315, study PRJEB22302) | groundwater metagenome | biome: forest; feature: aquifer; material: groundwater | place: USA | collected 2011-08-07 | depth 5.4 m
CTTCTGGACAGCTTTAGTTAGGCCGCTTGTGGGTGTTGGCTGGTTAGATTTCATTGAACGCTCTGCCAATTGGACGGCGCCTTTGGCTCTATTTTACTTATTGAAGAATCGAGACTAGACTACTCACAGAGCGTTATGTTAATAGACAATGTTACAATTAGGGTCAAGGCGGGAGATGGGGGAAGCGGAGCAGTGGCGTTTAATAAAATAAAAATGACATTGGGTCCGGCTGGTGGTAGTGGGGGAACCGGCGGCAGTATCTTTTTTGAAGGCGGGTCTGACCTAAGTTCTTTATCACAGTTTCGGAATAAAAAAGAAGTGCTGGCCAAGAACGGCGGCAATGGACGGGGTGGTTTTGTGGATGGGCCGGATGGAGGGGATTTGATACTGAAAATTCCCATCGGAACCGTCCTGACTAATTTAGCCACCGGTAGTGTTCAGGAGATCGTGAAGATCGGTGAAAGAGTTTTGATGGCCAAAGGCGGACATGGCGGCAAAGGCAACTATCAATTCCGCTCGTCTTTAAACACCAGCCCCAAGCAGTTCCAGCCGGGAAAGCCGGGCGAAGAGTTAAAAATAAAAATTGAGTTAAAGCTGATTGCCGATGTGGGTTTAATTGGTCTTCCCAATGCCGGAAAATCGAGTTTGTTAAACGAACTAACAGAAGCAAAATCCAAAGTAGCCAATTACCCCTTTACTACCCTTGAGCCAAACCTGGGAGTTTATTATGAATTAATTTTGGCTGACATTCCGGGGTTGATCGAGGGCGCTTCGGAAGGCAAAGGATTAGGAATTAAGTTTCTTCAGCACATCGAGAGAACGAAAATATTATTCCATTTGATTTCCGCCGAGTCGGAGGATCTGGCTAGGGATTACAAAATAGTCCGGAAAGAGTTAGAAAAATACAGCCAAGAATTAGTGGCCAAAGAGGAGTACTTATTCCTAAGCAAATACGATGTGCTTTCCGAAAAAGATTTAAAAGAAAAATTGGCCGTCCTAAAAAAGTTAAACAAAAATGTCATCAGTTTATCCGTTTACGATGACATTACTCTTAAAAAGATTCGGGAGATATTAAATAAAATCAAAGAGGCAAAAAGACATTAAAGTCCCAGGGTTTTGAGAAAGAGGGCCAGTTCCGGCCCTTCAACGGGACGAAAAGCGTCGGGAGATAATTTTCCCAGAACAATATTTACGATTCTAACGCGCTTAAGATCGCGAACTTGCTGAAAGAGAGCCGAACACATCCTTCTAATCTGGTGTTTCTTGCCCTCGGTCAAAATAATCCGGAAGGTAAAGTCATCTAAAATTTCTACGCGGCATTTTTTCGTAATGTAACCCTCAATATCTACCCCGGCCTCCATATTTTTCTTAAAACTGGAGCGAAGTTTTTCGGTGGTCTTAATGATATATTCTTTTTCGTGGTCGTATTCCGGATTTAGCAGGCGATCGGTTACTCGTCCGTCGTTGGTAAAAAGCATCAGACCACTAGAGGCTTTATCCAACCGGCCTAGAGGAAAGACTTCTTTTTTGGGAGGGGATATTTCTTCGGTGCTTAGCCCTTTGGGTTTATGATAAGCGAAGTAGAAGTAAGGTTTTTTATTTTTGCTTTTCAGCACCTCAACTTTGTCATTTTCGGTGACCTTGTCACCAAGTCTGGCCAATTTTCCGTTGATAAAAACCTGATGTTTTTTCACCAGTTCATCTCCGCCTCGGCGGGTAGCATGGCTTTTCCAGGCTAGATATTGATTGATCCGCATCAGAAATTTGGGATTTTTCATAATTAGGGTAGCATACCACAATTTGCGCTTTGTTTACTAAACTTTTTAAATAGATTTGAAAATAGCTTAAAATTAGGAATTATGAATAAGTTTATCTGGGCTGGACTATTTTTAGGCAGTTTAATCGGCGGGTTTATACCGGCGCTCTGGGGCGATGGCTCTTTTTCTTTGTCAGGAATTATTTTTTCAGCCGTCGGCGGCGCTATTGGTGTCTGGCTGGGTTTTAGGGTAGATCAGTCACTGTAAGTTTCTCGATGGTCTTGAATTTAAACTTGGCATATATTACTTTTGGAGACGCTGCGGGCTGTGGATTGCATGGTTAGGGTTGGTACAATATTTCACCAACCCTAAATCCACAGACCGCAATGAGCGCCGTTTTTCTCGCAGGGAAAAGCAAGCGTTCGGAAAAAGTAATATATGCCAAGTTTAAATTCAAGAGACCACTAACAGTCTTGAAAAACTTAGGCAGTAGTTATACTATCTAGTTAGTTTCTTTGAAAAACTAAAAGGGGAATGGCGTGAAACTTCATCGTCCGGTTTTTCTGTCTATTGGCTGGGCTGTCGGCGCCTATGTTATTATATTTCTCTTTCATTACACTTTTTATGTCAGGCAGGTTGCCAGCTTTTCTTTTTTATCTGTTTTGCTTTTTACTTTCGGTATGGCTTATACCCAGTTCTTTGAGTATATTTGGCATAAGTTTCCGATGCATGCGAGACTGTCGTTTTTTAACTGGGCGCTGAAAAGTCATCTTATTCACCACGAAATTTTCAACGGAGAAAATTTTAATTCGAGAAAAAGAGAAGACTTGGAGCACATCACTACCAAGTGGTTTGTTTTTCCTATTCTACTTCTCGTCCATTACACGGTTTTCATGTTTTTTTCTCAAAGATACGCTCTGGTATTTTTTGCCGGAGTAACACTCCACTTTTCGGTTTACGAGTTGTGCCATTGGTGCTCACATGTCAAAGACAACAGTCTGGATAAAATTGTGTTCTACTTGCCATTTTTGTCAGTTATGAGGAGTTATCAGATAAGACACCACCAACTTCATCACGAAGAGCCGATTATAAACTTTAACTTTACCCCGCCGTATGTCGGTGACATAGTTTTTAAAACCAAAAAAACCGCCTTGTAGGCGGTTTTTAATTTTAGAAAATACTTAACTTTGTTTCGTACGAGCATTTCTAAGTATGTATTGTTTGTGGCTTGACATTGATTTAATTAATCTCTTTTGCTAGGTTAAAGCCAGAAAATTATTTAGAACTTTTAAAATTAGGGTGGTTAAAATGTCTGATAAGTTTGAAAAACTTGGCAAAGGTGTGCAAATTGCTGAAGAGTTTAGGGACAAGACAGTTTTGGAGGGTTTTATGGCCGATCTTTTTCGAGGTAAGGCTTCTTTTGATTCGCTTATCTTTTGGCCGCCGGTTTGTCTCAACGAACTTGAGCAACACGAACGTCTTTTTTGGGAAGTAAAAAACTTTCTCTTAGATAAAACTGACGCCCAGCTTATGGAAAAAATGGAAGGCATCCCATGGGCTCTTTTTAAGGAAATGTCGGAGCTGGGACTTTTTGGACTTAAGGCACCTAAAGAGTGGGACGGCAAGGAGCTTTCCCAGACCGCTTATACAGAACTTGTCGGTTTGATTGCCAGTTACAGTGGGCCAATTGCTATCCTGATTTCTGCCGATAATACTATTGGCTGTAAGTTTCCGATACTGAAATTCGGTACGCCGGAACAAAAAGCCAAATATCTTCCCGAGCTGACAAAATGGCCTTCAGGTTTCTGTTTTACCGAAAAAGATGTCGGCTCTGATCCGGCGAGCATGAAAACTTATGCCCGAAGAGTCAAAAATGAAAAAGGTGAAACGGTGGGCTACGATCTTAACGGCCAAAAGTGGTATACCACCAACGCTCCTCTTGAGAATAACGAACCCTTGGCCAAGTATCTTATGGTTATTGCCAAAATTGTAGACAAACCCGAGGAAGTGCAAGAGTCAAAAATCTTTGGCAGTTTTATTGTTGAGACTAGCGCGCCCGGTGTGGAAGTTGGTCCCAGAAATGAATTTTGCGGCATGAAGGGGATTTACAACTCCAATCCAACTTTTAAAAAAGTTTTTGTGGCCAGAGATCAGCTGATTGGCCAAGAGGGCGATGGTTTTAGAATTGCTTTGCAAGCTTTGAATACCGGTAGGATTGCCATTGGCGGCAGTTGCGTGGCCACTGCCAAGCAGTCTTTTTCAATGATGAGTTGGTGGGTAAAGAAACGCAAACAATGGGGCGGTCCGATTGGTGAAAAAGAGGCCATAGGCAGCGGCATGCTGGTTCCGGCGGCGGCCAATATTTTGGCCATGGAGGCGATGGTCAAATATGCCGCTCATTTGATTGACAGCGGACAAGATGCCCGTCTGGAAGCGGCGGCCGGTAAAGTATTTGCTTCTGAAAAAATGTGGCAAGTGGTTGATGATATGATGCAAATTTTCGGCGGTCGGGGCTACGAAACACAAGAATCTCTGGCTCGCCGCGAAACAGCTTTACCTGTTGAAAGAATTTTCAGAGATGCCCGGCCGAACAGAATTTTCGAGGGTTCAACTCAAATTTTGAGTCAGTGGCTGGTTAGGGAAGGACTGGATGACTACTTAAAAGAAGGCGAAGCCTTTTTGGATAAGGGACAACTCTTGAGAAAACTTAAAACCGCTCTTAAATTTTCAAAAAAATATTTAAAAACTTATTTTCCTAGACACAATGTGCATAGTTTTCCAAAAACATTGCAAAGTCACGCCAGATTCGTTGAGTTAAGCGCCGGCCGATTAGCGAGAGAAATCATTAAGCTATCCAGTTTTTATAGAGGAAAGCTGATGTTTAAACAGTTAACCATCGCCCGCCTTTTCTGGATTGTCACTTATCTTACGGCGATGGCGACGACTTGCTCTTATGCTGGTACGGCGGTTTATTGGCGGGATGACGAAAGTTACCTTCTTTTGGCTGACACTTTTTGCCGCATGGCCAGAAGAGAAGTTAAAAAACTATTTAACGAACTTTGGGACAATGACGACGACTTACATTGCCAAGTAGCCAAGAAAGTACTGGCTGGAGATTTTAAAAACATTTTGGAAAGCGGCATAATTCCGCTGACAGCCGAACTTGAAGAATAATGAGATGGGGTTTTGAGATGACCTCAAATTAAGGGAGTGTTGATAACTCCCTTTTTGTTTATTAATTTTTTTAAATTATAATAAAAGCAATTGGTCTTAACTAAAAGACTTATTGTAAAATAGGTCTTAATAATTTTATTAGTTGTTTGTCTTTCGTCGCACTTTTTGTGAGGCAAAAGCAAATACAAAATATGCAGAACAACAAAATTCTCGTTTGGGTTCTCATTGCCCTTGTTGCAGGGCTGGTCGGCGGTTATTGGTATGGTCAGAGTAAGGGCTACAGTCAAGCGCAGGCCGACATCAAAAAAGTTCAGGAACAAGGAGCTAAGAAAGCGGGCGAAGATGCCGCTAAAGCTGCCAATCCTTTCCAAGCGGTCAATCCTCTTCAAGGAGTGAACGCCAACCCCTTTGAAAAAGCTAAAAAAATACTTAACCCGTTTAAATAATGGAGCTACGCCTATGCCATGGCGTAGTTTTTAGCCTTGGTTAGGGTACTATTTAAAAATGAAAATAGACTTCTATTGTAGTAAAAAATCAATATTCACCGGAACTTTAGCGGCCGGGCTTTTGCTGTCGGCAGTTTTTGTTATGTCGGCTATGGCCGTAGAAAGCAATACCACACCACCGCCGGAACAAATCAATGCGGCTTTGCAGGATCTAAGTTCTGCTACTGGTCAAAAAATTGAAAGCAAAGAACAAGCCTATCAAGTTTGTAATTCCGAAAAATATTTAACGGCTTGCGCTGATATCGGCAAAAAGCACAACTTATATAAGCCGGAAGAGATAAAACAAGTTGATGCTTTTGTCAGCGAAATTAAGGGCAATATCGCCAGCCAGTTGCAAAGTTGCCAAACCACAGAGTGTCTTATAGGCATAGCTCAAGAATTAGCCAAGAAAGTATCAGCCAAAGACTCTAAAATAGCCGCCAGTCTGGATCTAACCACCAAGTTAGTTGATAAAAAACAAGCAGTTATAACTGCTGCTAAAGAAATAGGCATTAACTATGAACAGTGTCGCACAATGGATCCAGATACAGCCCCCATAGAGCTTTTAAGAAACTGCGCCAAGTTAGCCAAGGATTCTCGCGTTAAAGATATTATTCCCGAAGACGCCAAAAAATCTGCCCAAGCTTACAGCGACTATTCAGATAAAACACTTGATTTAAAATCAGCTTTGGCTGGCGGTCAATACCAATGCGGTAACAACACTCTAGAAGGTTGCGGTAACTTTTGTTTAAAGCCAAGTGAAGCCAGTAAATCTCAAGGCGCTTCAACTATCCCGCCAGTTTGTAAACAAATTGCTAAAAAGTTTTTTGGTCCAGATGGTGAAAAACAACTGGAATCAGCTTACAGCCAACTACAAAAAAACCAAGACTCGCTACTTAAAAAAGCCCAGAATGTAATCTTTACTACTATTGACGGCAAGACCCTAACCAACATAGACGACATCGGTAACTATATGGAACAAGAGGGCAATCAGGGCAATGTTGAAGCAATTGAAAAAGGCATGGACTTTATGGTTGCCAAAGGTTTTGTCAAGCCGGAGGAAAAAGATTATGCTTTGAAGTTTGTCCAACAGGCGCGAGACAAAGGCGGTCAAATTAACTTTGATCAGTGCTCTCAAGACCCTAAGTCTTGTCGGGATTTTATTCCAGATGACCAACAGGAGGAATTTGATGCTAGTACTCAACTAAACGATACTCTTCAAAAAGATCTAGGTTTTGATCCGCGAGAATGCGCCAAGGCTGTTACTGATCAGGCTTTAGGTCAAAAGTGTTTGGAAGCTTCTAAAAAAGCCTTACCCCAGATAGAAGCCTTAGGTTCTCAAGCTTCCTCACCGGATGTCCAAAGATTTGTCAGAGAAGTTAAGCAAAATGTTTCTCGCACGGAAGATTTTTACAGCCGCCAAAGCAGTCTTAACCAATCTTTCCAATCACAGCAAGGCGGTCCGGGCGGATGTAAGTCATCACAAGAATGTTTTGCCTATTGTTCGAATCCAAGTCATGGTCCGGAATGTATTTCTTTCGGAGCCAAGCAAGGTATATTTAAAGGACAAGAAGCAGTTCAAAAATTCCAGCAGTTTAATAATACTTTAAATCAGAACGAACAAAATCAATCAAATCAACAAGGGCAAAACGGCCAGCAAGGACAGAATCAGCAAGGAGGATTTAAGCAGCAAGGCGGTTTTCCCGGCCAAGGCTTCGGCAATCAGGGCGGATTCCCTGGCGGCCAGCAAGGACAGGGCGGTTTTAACTTTCCCGGTCAGGGCTTCGGCTCTCAAGGCGGTTTTCCCGGCCAAGGTTATGGCTCTCAAGGCGGTTTTCCGGGTCAGGGCTATGGAAATCAAGGCAGCTTTCCGGGTCAAGGCGGTTACTCAAACGACCAATATGGTCAGAATCAACAGAATCAATTTGGAGGCAACAACCAGAATTATAACCAAGGCCCGAGTCCAGAATGTTTTGCGGCTATTCAATCAGGCGACTTTGCTAAAGCTAAAACAGCCTGTACAGTTTCTGTTCCGACCGGAGCTCCTGCGCCACAGACATCATTTTCGCCAGTTACTGCTACCTACCCTACTTATTCTCCTTACCCTAGTGGTTCCTATAATCCGTCAACTTCTTGTGGTCCGGGTGCTCATTGGGAGTATAGCAGAAACGGTTGTGTGCCAGACAATAACTACTCACCGCAACCGGGAGGCAGTTACAGCCCTTACCCAAGCGGCCCGTATCCTAGTGGTTCGTACAACCCTCCATCTTCTTGTCCTTCTGGGCAACATTGGGAATACCAAGCAAATAGTTGTAAGCCAGATTACTATCCTTCTCCCGGCGGTAGTTATTCTCCTTATCCGTCTGGCAGTTATCCGCCGCCGTATCCCAGCGGTAGCTACACGCCTTACCCAATTGGTTCACCAACCAGCAGCGGTTCTTGTCCCAGCGGTTCTCACACAATGTATGTAAATGGTGCTGGCGGTTACTGTATGTCTGATGTAGATGCCAACAAATGCGGATCTTTGAATTCAACTAGTGTAAGCGGTTTCGGTTCATGTTCTGGTTTCCAGAGCACAAGTCCATATCCATATCCGAGTGGCGGCAGTTATACACCTTATCCCACTTGTACCGTAGCTGGCCAGTGGTGGGATCCATCTACTAAATCTTGTAAGCCATCAACTTCAAGTTACGCACCTTATCCCAGCGGCAGCTATACCCCCTATCCTTCACCAGGTTCTTGTCCAACCGGTCAATATTGGTACTGGCCACCAAGTGGCGCCGGTTATTGTAAACCGAACGAAACACCATATCCATATACCACTGGCAGTTATACGCCATATCCATCATCAGGCGCTAGCTATACTCCTTATCCGTCAGCTTCTACTAGCGCTTGTCCGGTGAGTTTCTACTGGGACACGGTGAGCTATACCTGTAAGCCCTCAACTTCGGCAACTTACTCCCCAGCTCCTAGCGGCAGTTACACTCCATATCCATCTGCAAATCCAAGTTTTTCATATTCACCTTCGCCGGGTGGCAGTTATACGCCATACCCAAGCTACTCAACAGCTCCAACTTACTCTTCGGCGCCTACTTACAGCACTGCTCCGACTTACTCCACGGCCCCAACCTACTCAGCGCCGCCACCAACCTATTCTACGGCTCCAACATATTCAGCGCCGCCACCAACTGGCTCATCTCCTCCGCCGCACGCATTTGATGCCAGAGCTCATCTGCTAGCCTTAGAGAGAACTTGTGTTAGATCTGGTGGTAATTGGGATCCCCAAAAGTCAAGTTGTGCCGAAGGCAGTAACGGCTTACTCGCCAATGTTTTGAAAATTTTCTCAAAATTTTGGGGTAGATAGGTAAAACCTTAAAAACACTCCGCTTTCCAAGCGGGGTGTTTTTGTTTAACAAAAGTGCTAGAATTTAAGCGTAAAGGTCTAAATGCAATGAGAAAAAAGCTAAAAAAACAAAGAGAAAAGTTCTTAGTTGAGGCGGTTTATGTGGGCGAATCAATTGACTTAAAAAAAGTGCAGGAGAGCATAAAGCAGTACACTTTTTTAAATCGCGATCACCCTCTGGTTTTACGCGTTCTGAAAGACCAGCATTTGGTTTTAACCAAATTCGGAGTGGTAGTTTTTTGGAATATGCAAGACAAACTTAGAGGACAGATTCTTAAAGAGATCTCTGGTTTTATTAAAAATAAAAAAGAGTATTATCCTTATCAGGAAAAGCTCAAAATATCCGTCGGCACCGAGACCGACAGAGTTTTATTTAATAGAGTTGACTTGAGTGAACTCTCGGTAGATAAAATTAAAATTGTTTCTTATGTTCTGGCGCAGTCAGTTGCTCTAAACAGATACGAAGACGACATAGAAACTAATCTGGCAAATTTAGAAGGCTTTATGGAGGGGCTAAAAAGCAAAGGCCGGATTCATCTCAAAGAAAATCAGCTTCTCAATCAAATCAGCGCGATTTTTTCCGTGAAACAAACAGCGGTGGCTCATCTTTCGCTTTTTGACAAGCCGGACGAAGTTTGGGAATCGCCGGATTTGGAAAAGCTTTACCATCGTCTACATTTGGAGTTTGAGTTGCAGGACAGATTTGATATCTTAGACGAAAAAATTGATTTTCTTTCTGAAAATACTAGAATGCTGATGGACTTTATAAATCAAAAACGCGGCACCTTTCTGGAAATGGTTGTGATTTTTCTGATTGTTGTGGAAATCGTACTTTTCGTGATTGATATCTTCCCCAAAATTTTTAGGCCATAAGGAGGGGACTTTGAAAAATGAATATCCGCAGTTTGCTTTTTGGGAAATATTTTTGGTTTTGTTGGGCTGGGTTTTTCTGAATTTCCGCTTGATAGATTATATTTACAGATTCAAGTTTTCGTATGCGATAACTTCGCTACTCTTGGCTGGAGCAATTCTTTACTATCTGAAGAGGATTTATAGTTTTAAAGCGAAAATCATTCTCGAACTTGCAAGTCTGGCCAAACTTTTTCCGTTTATTCTGCTTTCCTTTTTGTTGTTGGTGCCGCTCGGACTGGTCATGGGATTTTTAGTTTTTCATTTTAGTCTGGCAAGATTTTTGTTGATACCCTTAATCCTAGCAGGTATTTATTTGACCATAGGGCTGGTGGAGGAGTTAATCTTTCGTCAAGTACTTTTGGTTTACCTTGTGCAGAAATTTAATTTTTCTTTGGCTTTGGTTGTAAGTTCTTCGCTTTTTGGCTTGTCCCATGTTGTCAGAGGTGGTTTTCCAAATTGGCATTATGTTCTTTTGGCTTCAATTGCCAGTCTAATTTATGGTGTTGTTTTTAAAAAATTTGGTTTGGCTTCGGCTATTTTTGTCCACTCTGTAATCGATACGATAAAGTCTGTCTTTTTCTTTTGACCCGGTACTTATTGCCGGGTTGTTTTTATAAACTCGCTCAAGTTGCTATAATTAAAGTCATGGAGAAACTAGATTTTCCCAAGGGTTTTTTGTGGGGTAGCGCTACCTCTTCTTATCAGGTAGAAGGCGGGATAGAAAATAATGATTGGGCAGAAGCGGGGAGACAGGGAAAAGTGCCTTTAGCTGGGCGCGCTTGCGACCACTATAATTTATACGAAAAAGATTTTGATATAGTAAAAGAACTGGGACAAAATGCCCACCGTCTTTCTATTGAATGGGCAAGAGTTGAACCGGAAGAAGGTAAATTTGACGAAAAAGAAATTGAGCATTACCGAAAAGTCCTGCAGGCACTGCGAGACAGGGGAATAGAACCTTTTGTAACTCTATGGCATTTTACTTTGCCGTTGTGGTTTGCCAAAAAAGGCGGTTTTGAAAATCCCAAAGCGCCGGAAATTTTTGCCCGATACTGCGGCTACATGGTTGAGAAGTTGGGGGATATGGCAAAGTTTTGGATAACGATAAATGAACCCATTATCTATTCTTGGCAGTCTTATGTTAAAGGAGTTTGGCCACCATTTAAAAAAAACATTTTTACTTTTAAAAAAGTTACTAAAACCTTAATATCCTCTCACCTTGCGTCGCACAATGTGATTAAGAAAATAAATCCGAGTCTGCAAGTCGGCATTGCTAAAAACAATATGGACTTTGATTCTTCGAGATTTAATTTACTGGGCCGTGCAATTCAAGTTTTTAGAAATAAGTTTTGGAATCACTATTTTCTCAAAAAAATTTCTAGACACCAAGATTTTTTAGGACTAAACTATTATTTTCATAAACACTTTGGCTATAAATTTTATGAACAAAAATCTGATATGGGTTGGGCAATATATCCAAAAGGTATTTATCATCTTTTGAAAGAATTGAAAAGATATAACTTGCCAATTTATATTACTGAAAACGGCTTGGCTGATGCCGTCGACCAAAAAAGAGCCAAGTTTATAAAAGATCATTTGCACTGGGCGCAAAAAGCCATGCAAGAAGGAGTTGACTTGAAAGGCTATTTTTATTGGTCGCTTTTGGATAACTTTGAATGGGCTCACGGTTTTGATCCGAGATTTGGTTTGATTGAAGTTGATTACGAAACCATGGAAAGAAAAATCAGGCCTTCAGCCTGGGAGTACAAAAGAATTTGCGAAACAAATTCTTTAGAAATTTAATTTATGTTCTACATCTATCTTGCTCTAATTGCTCAAGCTCTTAGCGCCCTAGTAGTTCTGCTGGACAAATATTTAATTAGCTCAAGGGCTGTCTCCAAGCCTGTCGTTTACGCTTTTTATATTACAATGCTTTCCGGAGTCGTTGTTTTAATTCTACCTTTTGGAATAGTTTTGGCGCCAACAGCTCAAATTGTTTGGCTTTCGCTGGCAATTGCTTTTACTTACGCTTTTTCAATCCTATTTCTTTATGAGGCTCTGGTAATTTCTGATGCTTCGGATGTAGCTCCGACCGTCGGAGCAATTGCCGCTCTTTCAACTCTACTTTTCAGTTTTTTTATTTTGAAAACCGGCCTAACGCAGAATTTTTTATTTGGTTTTGTCTTTTTAGTTTTAGGCATGGCTTTGATGTCGTATTTCAGATTTAGCCGCAAAGCGCTCTCTTATGTTTTCTGCTCGGGACTTCTTTTCGCTTTATCTTCAGTGTTAGCCAAAGTGATTTTTTCCGAAACAACTTTTTGGAACGGTTTTTTCTGGTCAAGGATGGGCAATGTTGTTGTCGGTCTGTCATTTTTACTCTGGCCGGGAACTCGCCGTCTTATTTTTGAAAATATTAGGAGTTCGACAGTCCATACCAAGATTTTAATTTTAGGCAACAAATTTTTAGCTGGAGTTGCTTTTTTGCTTTTGCTTTTTGCCATCAAGCTTGGCGATGTCTCTATTATTAATGCCGTCAGTGGTACACAGTTTGTTATTTTGGTTATCTTTGCTTTAATTTTCACCAAAAAATTTCCCAACTACTTTTACGAATCAGTGCATCACTTTCACACGGTAGTTCAAAAAGTTGCGGCAGTTATTTTAATTGTTTTAGGGTACTTTTTACTTTTTTCATAACCGGGACTTACGCGTAAGTCCTACATAAGTTGAAAACTAAAAAATTTAAAATTTTAATCTGGGTTTTGGCGGTAATTGGTGTTTTTTATTTTCTTTCCCTAAGGCCGATTCCAGCTAAGATTACTTACGGAGTTTCTTTCAGCAAGTTTCACAGCGATGAATTGAAGCTTGACTGGAAGGAAACTTATTTAGCCATACTCAACGATTTGGGAGTCCGCCATATCCGGCTTTCCGCTCACTGGCCTTTAACTGAACCGGAAGCTGGCAAATTTAATTTCTCCGAATTGGATTTTCAACTGGCCGAGGCGGAGAAAAAAAGCGTTGAAGTGGTCTTGGCTGTCGGCCGCCGCTTGCCGGGCTGGCCCGAATGCCATGAACCGGAATGGGTGAAAAAATTACCAACTGAAAAAAAACAAGACGAGTTGCTTAAATACATTGAGACGACAGTCGAGCGTTACAAAGAGTTAAAAAGCCTTAAATATTGGCAAGTTGAAAACGAACCATTTCTGGCTTTTTTCAGCCGCTCGCACTGCGGCGAATTGGACGAAAAGTTTTTGGAAAAAGAAATTGCTTTAGTAAAAAAGCTTGATCCGACTCATTTTGTCTTATTGACTGACAGCGGAGAGTTTGGGACTTGGTTTAACGCTTACGGCAAAGGAGATGTCTTTGGCACTAGCTTGTATCTGTACATCTGGAACAGAAGATTTGATCTGCCTTTCCGCTACCCTATCCTGCCAGCTTTTTTCAGGTTCAAACAGAATTTAGTTAATCTGGTTTACGGCAAAAAACCTTCTTTGATTATAGAGTTGTCTGCTGAACCGTGGCTTTTACAGCCGATTGCTGATACGCCAATTTCTGTTTTGCAGAAAAGAATGGGCTTGGACAAATTTAATGAGATGATTAATTTTGCCAGCCAAACCGGTTTTGATAAACAATATCTTTGGGGCGCGGAGTGGTGGTACTGGATGAAAAAGCAAGGCTATCCGCAACATTGGCAAAGAGCTAAAGAGTTGCTAAGCAATCCACAGCTTCAGAGCGACTTCAAGAATATGTTGCCAAGACTTTTTAGTAAATAAAAACTCCGCTGGTGCGGAGGTTGGTTGTGCCAGCCAGCGGCCTGAGCCGCAGGCTCTGGCAGGTGGGTCCACAGTCCGTAGCGCCTTCAAAAGTAATATCAACTAAGCTCTCTACCACACACATTTCTGGTTTAGTTTGTTTTGGATTATAATGATCTTATGAATACTATACTTTTCTATTTTCAGGTACTCTCCTCTGGGGCTTATTCTTCTTGGGGACAGCTACTCTTGCGGGTCGGGGTCGGAGTAATTTTTATAGTTCACGGTTGGCCAAAGTTAAAAAGTCCTTCTAAATTTGCTGGTTGGCTTGGCACTATGAAAATTCATCCGGCGATGTTTTGGGCGCTGGTTGTGGCGGTTGTTGAATTTTTTGGAGGTATAGCCTTAATTATTGGTCTTTGGGTGCCCATTGTTGCTTTGCTTATTGCTATAAATATGGCTGTGGCAATTATAATAGTAAAGCGTAAGTTCGTCAGCGGTTGGGAGTTTGACTTCATTCTTTTGTTGACAGCAATAGCTTTAATGTTATTATAGACCTGTTTTTGTGTTTAAATTTATAAAAGATTTCAACTTCCATTTTAAGAAAAATGGCCATTATGACTGGTCAATTTTTATATTCTTAAATGTGGTAATTTCGGCTATTGTCGGCGCCTTTTTTGGCTACTACGGTTCCAGTTTAATTGAACCGGTGGTTAGTCAGGGCAACACTTTTATACGACAAACCAAAAATCAAATTTTTGCCGAAGAAGCGGTGGTAATTGATGTTGCTAAAAAGTCTTCTCCGGCAGTGGTCAGCATCGTAGCCACCAAAGACTTGGTTATTTTTCAGCAAAACAGAGGCAATGTTTTTCAGGATTTTTGCAATGATCCATTTTTCCGCCAATTTTTTGGCGATTTCCAATGCCAAGCGCCGCAACCCCAACCAGCTCCCAAAATCCAGCGGCAACAGGTTGCCGCTGGTTCCGGTTTTATTATCAGTCCGGACGGTCTAATTGTCACCAACAAACATGTGATTGATATTGATAAGGCTGATTTTACGGTTATTACCAGCGAGGGCAAGAAATATCCGGCAAAGATTTTAGCCAAAGACCCAGCGCATGACTTAGCAATTATTAAAATTTCTGGCGCTAATTTTCCAACCTTGAAATTGGGTAATTCTGAAGAACTTCAAATCGGCCAGTCGGTAATTGCTATCGGCAACACTCTGGGAGAATTCAGTAATACTGTTTCTCGGGGTGTAGTTTCTGGTCTGTCGCGCTCAATTATTGCTTCTTCGCAAGACAGTTCTGAAAAATTGGAACAGCTTATTCAAACCGATGCGGCAATCAATCCCGGCAATTCTGGTGGTCCGCTTTTGAACTTGCAAGGAGAGGTTATTGGCATCAATACGGCGATTGCCCAAGGGGCGCAGAATGTCGGTTTTGCCATTCCCGTAAGTCAAGTCAAAAAATCCATTAACGACCTAACCAAGTTAAGACCTATCGCGCAATAACAAATCTCATGAAAAGTTTTATAAAAACTATATTAATTGGCGGGCTGGGTGGAGCTTTTTTTGTGTTGGTAATACTACCCCTGACTTACAGAGCAAACTTTTTTGGTTCGGCCAGAGTTATTGACAAAATACTGCCAGCCAGAGAAGTCAAAAAGGTTGAAAAAGAAGTTATCACTTTTGTTTCCGAAGAAAAAGAAGCCGGAGAAGCGATTAGTAAAAGCCAAGACAGCATAGTGGCGATTAAGTCTTACCAAGGAGGTTCTCTAATTCGTTTTGGCAGCGGCATAGCGATAACCCAAGACGGTTTGATTGTGACCGTCAATCAGGTGGTGCCTCAAAATGCGACTGATTATCAGATTTTTACCGGCGACAAAATCTTGAGAGCTTCGGTGGTTTTAAGAAGCACTGCCAAAAATCTGGCCCTGCTTAAGATTTCAGACGAATCTTTAAAGCCGGCATCTTTTGACGAAGACAATCTTAAAATAGGCAACAATGTTTTTATAATCGGCAAGCTGACGGCTCTTCAGAAGCTTGAGCCTTTTGTGAACAAGGCTTTTGTCAGTTTTGTGGATTCTCGAAACAGGAGAATAATTCTTGATGGCAGATACGAAAACTATCTTAGCGGCGCCAGTTTGATCTCTGGCAACGGCTCTTTCCGCGGCCTGGCTTATATTGACGGTGAGAGGATAATCGCGCTACCATCTACATTTGTAGAGGACTTTGTTAAAAGTTATCTGAAATAGGACAAGTCTCTACAACTCGTTTTATGCGCGAATCTTTTTTTATCTGTTTTTTCTCTTTGGTGCGCCTCTCTTTGGATATTGAGGATAAATTTCTAAAAATGAAGTTGATTAGGCAGATCAACCGTTTTTTTGATTGCTTTATAAAAATTGAAAAAGAAGAAGGGGATAGCGTCGCACAATATAGCCAAGCAGAGTTGCTCAAAACCACAGACGAAATTATTGAGTTTATTGAAATGCTGGCCTACTTAAAAGTTTTAGATCTCTCCCCCACTCTGAAAGCCCAAAAAAATATTTTGGCCTTTAAATCCAAATTTTTGGATTTTCAGATTTCTGTTGTTAATAAAGTCTTTGCTTCAAGACAGGCGACACCTCTGGTAAAGTTGCCCAAACGCTCAAAAGTTAAAATTAGTCGCTATGACAAAGAAGCGCTAAGCGAGAAAATAGTTTCTTTCGTAGAAAATGCGGGTGAGTCAAGCGCCAAAGAAATTATTGTTGCTTTTGCCAGCCAGGTTACCAAGAGGACTATTCAGAGATATTTAACCAGCTTGGTCAAAACAAATAAACTGCGAAAAAAAGGCAACAGTAACACTTTAAAGTACTCTTTGATTTGACGAAATTTCTTAAAACTTTCTGACACCGCATGTCAGAAAGTGGGTTATTATGTTATAGTAGACTCATGGAATTATTTCATACTCTAAACCGCGGGGTAGATAAACGCATTATCTTTTTAGATGACAACGACAGGTTTCGTTTTGTCCATAATTTATTTGAATTTAATAACCAAGACAGAGTAGAAGCCAGAAATATTTTTAACAAATCTGCCAAATCAGGATTTTCTGACATCGCATGTCAGAAAGATTATAGGCCAAGAAAGTTGCTCGTTGATATTCATGCTTTTTGTCTTATGCCCAACCATTACCATTTATTGCTTAGCGCAAGAGTTGAAAACGGCATTACGCGATTTATGCAGAAGTTAAACATGGGTTTTTCCAAATATTTTAACCAGAAATATAAAAGAACCGGAACACTATTTGAAGGCCGATTCCGTTCTGTGGCTGTAACAAAAGAAGCTCACTTAATTCACATTCCTTATTACATTCATTTAAATCCCTTGGATCTTGTAACTCCAACATGGCGACAGCGCAGATTAGATAATCCCAATAAGTCTATTGAATTTTTGGAAAATTATCGCTGGAGCAGCTATTTAGATTATATTGGTAAGAAAAACTTTCCGTCAGTTACCAACAGGAATTTTATTTTGAAAATATTTGGCAATTCAGGTAACTATAAAAAGGAAACCCTCAATTGGATTAAAGAGATGAATCACGCTAGTATTCGCGAACTGACATTAGAGTAACTTTCTGACATGCGGTGTCAGAAAGTTAGGGCGGGAGTGGTTGACGGGGTTTTAAAATTTTAATAACCTTTAGGAGTTAACAAACAGGAATTAACAAAAATGATGGAACAAGAACAAAAACAAAACGGGAAAAGTTTTTTTAAGGGGAAGGTTGGGTTTTTGGTTTTGGTGGTTGTTGCTGTTTTGGTGGTTATAGGACTTTTGAATTTCAGTGATATCGTTGATGCTGTTCACGGCAAGCTGGAGGCTTGGAAATATCAGAGAATGGTTGATAAAATGACGGCGCCTTACAAGAACGACAAATACGGCGGCAAGACCCCGGAAGAAACATTTGACCTTTTTATTGACGCCTTGAAAAAAGAAGATATAGATCTGGCAAGCAAGTATTTTGTTATACCGAAACAGGAAAGTTGGAAGAAGACACTGGGAGAGTATAAGAAACAGAATATATTGGCAGATCTAATTACAGAGTTAGAAAGTAACAGAAAAAAATGGATAAAAAATACAGGTAGTGATCATAATGTGGTTGAATTTAATTTTACTACCAAAGTAGTTAAAGAGAGTGAAGCAAGTTTCGGTAGCCAAAAACTGAAAATTCCTGCTGGTAATTATACTAACACAACTCAATTTCAAATGTATCCAAGTGGGATTTGGAAAATTAGTTTATTATGAGTTATAAAAGGTCATTTTTAACGGGGGGACTTTATGCCCTCTTTTTTGTTACTCAAAATACATTTGCTTACGACCAGATAAATACTCATCCGGCTTTAACCAGCGAGGCGGTTAATTTTTACAACCTAAGTTTTCCTCAAAACAAAGTAAGTGAAGAAGAAAAACAACTGATGATAAAAGGTGTGATTGAGGAAGACCAACCGCCGCGTTGGACGAATCACTCTTATGATCCAGTTCATAATAAAGCTTGGCTCAATTTCAGAACTTCCAAAGTTTGGGGCATGAGTTCAAATTCGCAACAGCAGATAAAATATTTATATGCCATAAGCCCTCTTTTTGAAAGCAAAGTCAATAACGAAAATGACTTTTATGATTTTTCTTACGAAAGAACTTTGTTGGACTATGCCAAAGGCAACAGAAAAAGGGCTTTTGAGGCGATGGGCCATGTTCTGCATCTGCTTGAAGATGCTAATGTGCCCGAACACACTAGACTGGACATCCATCTACCGGTGCATGGCATGGAAAGTCCTTATGAAACCTTAATGTCTAAATGGAATCCTCAAAATTTTAATGTTGCCAAAAAGCTCTATAACAGAGGAGAAAAACCAGTTTTACTAAATAGTTTGGATAACTATTTTGATGAAATTGCTGGCTACTCTAACGGCTATTTTTTCAGTCAAGACACAATTACTAACGATGAATACCTATTACCCAAAATAAGCAAAGTCAATAATATCAAGATCGGAAACAAAGAATTATCTTTTGGGGTAGGAGTTGATAAAGACGGAAAAGAGTTTGAGCTAGCTCTATTAGATGTAAGATTAGTAAGGAATATATTTGAAATCAAGCACGCAACTTTGGTTGACAAGTCAATTGGTACTCGCATCCTCGACGACTACTGGTCACGGCTTTCAAAAGATTTTGTTTTGCACGGGGCGGGGGTGATTAAGTTGTTTTTGGATCAGGCGGAGCAGGCGAAGAAAGAATATGAAAGACAACTCGCCTTGAAAGCAATTTCTGAAAAGGAAAACAAAAATCCAAACTTTTTGCAAAAAATTGGCAGTATTTTTACTAACATAATTTCTTTGGGTAAAAATCAGAGCCAGCCGATTAACGGCCTGACCTTAGTGCAGAAAGTTATAAAAAACACCCAAGCAGCAGATGAAGAAAACATTGGTATTGAAACAACCACAACAACTTTAGCAACAAAAAATACAAATGAAGGGACTGCCGACAATGTCGGTATCGGCACTGGGACGAGAGACGAGAGACAAGGAACCAGTGACGCAAATATCGGAAAAAATATCGGCACTGGGACGACAACTCTCTTGCCTAAAGAACTAAATAGTCCCAAACCTACACCTTTGGAAAAAACTAATTTTTTCTATGGTTGGGGTAGTAGTGGCGGAAGTCAAACTACAACCACAACAACTCCTTCGCCTTCTGTCTCAGGATCTCCGGCTCCGTCGCCGTCGACAACAACGACTACAACCACTTCCACTACAACCACAACTCTAGCTCCTTCAACTACGCCCTCGCCATCAACTACTCCCACTCCTGAACAAACTCTTGGCAAAATCATAATCAACGAAATTGCCTGGATGGGCACAGCAACTTCCAGTAGTGACGAATGGCTGGAACTTTACAATACTTCTTCCAAATCGGTTGACATATCGGGCTGGACGCTAAAAGCTCTTGACGGCACGCCCAAAGTTTCCATAGCTTCCAAAAGTATTGATCCTTTCTCATTTTATCTTTTGGAAAGGACTAACGACAAAACCATATCTGATATTTTTGCCGACCAAATTTATACCGGCGCCTTAGACAACTCCGGAGAAGTTTTGGAATTGCGCGATAAAAGTAGCAAACTGCAAGATATTGTTTCTAAATCAAGCGACGGTAGTTGGTACGCCGGCAGCAATGGTTCGACGGGCTCACCACCACAGGCCAAATCTTCCATGGAAAGAAAAGACCCTTTGAAAAGCGGAAAAGATTCCAGCAATTGGGGAACCAATAACGGCATTACCAAAAACGGCAAAGACGCCGCTGGCGGCCAGATTAACGGTACGCCCAAAGCCAAGAACAGTATTTTCAGCGGACAAAAACCAAACAAAATAAATAATCTGGCAATTGCCAGCGCTAGCGGCAATAAAATAAATTTTTCCTGGAGCGCGCCATCAGATAGTGATACTTTGCCAACGGGACTGCAATATGATTTCCGTTACGCCACTAAAAGTTTTGATTTATCCACGGATTGGGATTCGGCTCAAAAAGCGGCCAGTCTACCGGCTGTGGATAACTTTGGCAAGATAGCGACCTCCTCTTTAACAATAGAGAACTTCAATAAGCAATATTTTTTTACAATAAAAACTAAGGATACCGACAACAACACTTCAGATATCTCTAATCAGGTCAATTTTACTTTGCCGAGCGCTGTTAGCAGTCTTAGTTGGTCAATGTCTGGATTTAATCAAACCCACACCTTAAAAGCCGGATTTTCTGGCCCTTTTGCCTCCACCGCCAAAACCAGCTGGGGCATTCAACTGCTGTCTAGTCCGCCAGTATCGTTTGGCCAGCCCGTAGTTGCGCCAAATGGCAATGTTTATTTTGGCACAAGCAATGGCACGACTGTGACACAGCTCCGCGCCACTACACCAAGTGGCGCGGAGAGTTGGCACTATGACGCGACAAGTGGCGCTACGATTGGCACACCTGTGGCGCTATCAGATAATTCATTAGCTTTTGGATATATAACGATTGGTTCAGAGTTTACGAAACTTAGCGCCACTGGCAGTGCCAAATTTGCTAGCGCCATTGGCACAATAAGTTCTGTGACTGTGGATAAAGATGGCACAACTTATTTTACGACATCTGCTGACAATCTTTTTGCCATTGCGCCAAGTGGCGCGCAAAAGTGGCAAGTGACAAAAAGTGGCATAGGCGGATTTACGCCAATGGTTTATGAAGACAAAATTTATATTACCGCCAGAATCAGCGGTGTGCCTACTTTTTACGCTTTTGACGCTAAAAATGGTGATTTTCTGTGGTCCAAAACCATGAGCACTAATTCGCCGAGTTGTTGCGGTGTTTCTGATATTTCTTATGACTCCGGCAATGATTTTCTTTACGCCGGCGCTAACCAATATATCCTGAAAATAGACCGCAATGGCAATACTTTAGACCAATTTCTTGCCGACAGGCAAAACGGCTGGGGTTATACCACAACAATGATTTCACAAGATAGCGCTAATCTTGTATTCGGTGTAGATTTTTCAATATCAAACCCAGCATCAAAATCAGCAATTTATGCCGTGAATAAGAGCACTAAAAACACAGCTTGGACCTACCAGTTGGATTCAAAAGTAAACAAACAGATCAGCCTTGACTCTGGAGGAAACTCTTATTTTTCAACGAAAAATGGCAAGGTTTATAGTTTAAGCTCAAGCGGGATTTTAAACTGGACAATTGATTTAGGAGACATAACCTCAAACTTTCCGGTTATTGGGCCGGGGGTGCTGTATATTACTTTAGATAATGCTAGACTAGTAAAGATCGTGCCGTAACACAGGAAGGTTATCCACAACTTGCTTATTGTTTGCTATTGGAAATGAATTTATAATGAATTAAGTGAATTAAGTTTAATACCGATATAGTTTCGGTTAGTACTGTTTAGAATTGACATTGTCTTCCATTTTGTTAAAATTAAAATAATATAAAAAGCCTTGATTTTACTGGGCTTTCGTGGTCTTGTAAGTCAACAAATACGAGTAATAATTTATACGTATTTGTCGGCCTACAAGTTAGGTCTGGACCTTGAAAAATAAATAAAAAGGCTGCTATTGATTGATAAGAAAGTTTTATCTTAATCGAACACACCCGAGTCTTTAGAGAATTAATTCAGATTTTTTACTCGGTCGGTCGAACAAAGGTTCTGCAAAGAACCTAGAGAGTAAATCCTCAATGAGGATATGAATTAGTTTTTCGGGACTCAAGTTATAATTTCTTTTCAAACTGGGCTTGTCGATCTGGTCAAGTTTGGGAAGATCCAATTAGTTAAATTTAATCTATGAACATATTTTTAAACAATAAGATGAGAGACAGAGTTGCAAAAACTGTCTCTGTCTTAACCGGTTTAGCGACAGTTTTGTCGGTATCCGGTTTTCTGTATCTTGTTCCGGAAATTGCAAATGCAGTTTCCCCGAAAGATTACGGATTGAAAGAGGGCAACACGATTAGTGCTGCCGGCTCTTCCGACCCGGATGTCTACATTGTCAACGATTGGGGTTTCAAGAGATTATTCTTGAACCCAGTAATCTTCGGATTCTATGGACACCTTGGAGGATTTGCCGCAGTTAAGAATGTATCTGCTACAACCAGAGATGCCTTCCCAACTTCTGGCTTGTTCCGAAATTGTGAAACCAATGATCAGGCAGTATGGGCGGTTCAAACAACCGGTGAAGATACCGGTATGCTTCACCATGTTGTTATGTCAGGTGACGCCGCTGTTGCCCAGGATGCCAACTTCTTCAAGAAAGTATTCTGTATCAACAACAACGAAGCCAACTGGTACTCCAAGAGCTCGACTGACTATACGTCATTGAGCCAGGTTCCAGTTTATGCTCGAGTACCGGGCGCAACTCCAACCCCATCTCCAGTAGCTGGCGCAGTCAATGTAAGCTTGGCCTCGGACAATCCGGGTGCGGCAAGC
>OBEQ012314561.1_pt1 | contig 22457 bp, 23 predicted proteins | sample 1670901 | NCBI WGS metagenome assembly OBEQ01 (sample SAMEA104232315, study PRJEB22302) | groundwater metagenome | biome: forest; feature: aquifer; material: groundwater | place: USA | collected 2011-08-07 | depth 5.4 m
ACGGCGGCGGGGACACGGTGCATTACAGTCATCGCCATCTCGCGCAAGGCAGGCTCAAGACGATCTACGGCGGTGAAGAATTGATCCTGACGCCGCACTCCGAAGACAGCCTCGGCAAAATGTACGGCGCGGCCACGAAGGCGTACGCGTCGCGGCCGTCGTAGGTCCGGGCGTGCACGGTGACGTAGTTGTCGCGCGGCAAGGGATTGCTCGAGCTGGGGCGGAACACGTCGTTCGCGTTGATGTAGCCGGCCGCCGCGCCACCCGCGACTTCCCAGTAGACCGGCGGGTGACTGTCGCCCATGGTGACGCTGAAGGTCACCGAGCCATTGGCACCGACGTGTGCACGCTGCGGCGAGATCACCGGCACGTCGTCGTTGCGGCGTGCCCGGCCTGGCCTCTACGCACGCCGCGGCGGAAGCCTGGGCGGGCGGGGTCCGCGCCGCACGGCGCCCACGACCGGTCCGTACGGCAGCTCGGCGCCGGCATCGACGGCGCGCAGCAGCAGTCCGCCGCGACTCATGTCGCCGCGACCGACGAAATCGATGGGAAAGTGCAGCCGACTGCCCAGCGCCGTCACCAGCGGATCGACGTACTTCGGCGTCGCGATGCTACCCAGCATGACGACCATTCCGTCCCGACCGAGGCTGCCCGCGAGCTGGCTGGCGTCGCGCAGCAGCGGGGTGGTGAAGCCTTGCTCGTGCGCGCTGACGTCGACCTGCGCGAGCTCGTCGAGATGCTCCAGGCAGATGCGCGTCTCCACCGGCACCAGGCCGCGGCTCTGCGTGATGACGAGCGCGCCCGAGCCCAGCCAGGGCGCACCGCGAGGCGGACGCGCGAAGCGCTCGCCGTACGCGAGCTTGCCCCGGAAGTAGAGGCCCGAGACGAAGCTGAACACGTGCCCGATCGGGATCCCTTCGCGGCGCCGCAGGCCGGCCGCCACCGGGAACATGGTGCGCGGATGGAAGAGCATCTGCGCGCGCGCGCCATCGAGACGAGCTGGCGAGAGCAGGAAGAGGCGCGGCGGAGGCATCGAGGCCCAAGCTTGCTACGGGCACGGCTCGCGCGCTGCGTCGGTGTCAGCCCCCGAGGTCGTCCGACATGGTGCGTGGCGTCGGCCACCATCTTGCCCACGCCCCATGGACGAGCGCAGGCACCGTGATAGAACCGCTCGGATGCCCCGCTGGTCCAGCGTCCTGTGCATTGGCATTCTCCTCGTCGTGCCCGCGTGCTCCGGCCCCGGTTCACACTCCTCGTCGCGCGGGACGACGACGACGACGATTTCCGGGCCGCACGTCGAGGATCCCGAGACCAAGGCATGCGTCGGCGGCAAGCTGGAGACCTGTCTGGTGCTCGCGCACGAGCTGGAGAGTCCCGAGGCGGATCTCTCGCTGCGGGCGAAGCTCGCGCGCGAATTCGCGCCCGGCTGCGAGCGGTCGGTGCCCGAGGATTGCTTCCGCGCCGCGCTGTTCGCCGCCGACCCCGACGCCATGCTCGAGCTCATGCAACGCGCGTGCACCGGGAACATGGGGCTGGCCTGCCGGATGCTGGGCGAGACGCTCGGCAAGCACGCCACCTCGGCCGAGTTGCTGGCGCAGTCGGTCCAGTTCCTCACCCAGGGCTGCGAGCTGAACGACGCGCCTTCCTGTGTCGCGCTCGGACGCACCTACGACGAGGGCGGCCCGGGCCTGCCGCGGGACGCCGCGCAGGCCGCGACCTTCTTCGGCAAGGGCTGCCAGCAGCTCCATGACCAGGTTGCCTGCCGCGCAGCTGCCCAGCTGGGCTGCCGGGAGGGTCGGCTGGAAGATTGCGCGCCGCCGAACGCGCCGCGGGTGGCGCACTAATTTAGAGCGCCTGGCAGGGAAGTAGCGCTCCAAACAGGAGACGCAGAGACACGGAGTTCAGAGGGAGCCAGGGCCAAGCCGCCAACGGTTTTTTTGGGGTTGGCGCGTAAGCCATACGCGCCAAACCCCAAAACTCCCTCTGATCTCTGCGTCTCCGCGTCTCCCTGTTCAAAGAGCCGATTTCCTGGCCCTGGGCCGCGCTAGCCCTTGGCGGGCGGAATGACCTTCACGGCCTTGAGGGCGTCCTTGCGCGCCTTGGCCTTGTCCTTCGCGGCCTGCGTGTCGGCCTTCTCCTTGTCGGCCGCCGCCTTCTTGGCCTCCTTCTCGGCGTCGAGAGCGGCCTTCTTGGCCGCGCTCTCCTTGTCGTGAGCGGCCTTCTCCTTCTCCTTCTGCGCCTTCTTCGCCGCGTCGACAGCGGCCTTGTCCTTGCCAGCCGCCGCGATGGCGGTCTTGCCCTCTTCCTTGGCGGCGGCCAGCTCGGTGTCGAGCGTCTCCTTGGCGGCCTTGAGAGCGGCGTCCTTGTCCTGCTTGGCCTTGTCGGTGGCGGCCTTGGACTCGTCCTTGGCCTGCTTCTGCGCGGCCTTGGCGTCCTCGTCGAGCTTCTTCGCCGCGGCCTTCTTGTCCGCGTCGGTCATCTCGGCAGGGAACGCCTCCGGCTCGGCGGGCGCCGCCGCAGGGGCCGGCTCGGGAGCGGGAGCGGGAGCGGGAGCGGGAGCAGCCTCGGCTACCGGTTCCGCCTTGGGAGCGGGCGCGGGCTCGGGAGTCGCGGCCTGGGGCTCCGCTGGCGCCGTTTCGGCCGGGGCAGGCTCGGCCGGCGTCGGAGTGACGGGCGCGGGCGCGTTCTTGGAGCATCCGAAGAGCAGAGCGGTGAGCGAGAGGCAGATCCCGAGCCTGGAAGCGATTCTTGACATGTTTCCTCCAATAGTCCGAAGACGAGGTACTACCAGCGAGTGCGTCGCCCGGTCACAGACGGGCGCCAGCCGTTCGATAACGCCGCGGCTCGCCCGAACTTACAAGCCAGGAGCGTTAATGCAGGCCGGAAAGTGTCATGGCTGTGGCCACATCCGACCAACAAGGGTGACGAAAAATTCACCGGTTCGAGGCGGGATCGTGCCCGCGTCGACCGCTCGGGCCGGCACGGCTGATCCGCGGCGAGGCTTGCGTCAGTCAGGCAAAGAAATTGCCTGTATTTCTGCTGGCTTGCTTCACTGCCCGAACCAGCTCAGCGGCTGGTTCGCTGCGCGCCGACCCGGCGATAGACGAGGATGGGGCAAGGGCCCGCTTCGGTGGGCTTGATTTCCTCGCCGATGCGCAGGAACCCCGCCTTCTCCAGCACCCGGCAGGATGGCGCGTTGTCGGCCGCGACGATGCCGAGCACCTCGGGCAGGCCGAGCTCGGCCAGTGCCCATCCCGACACGACGGTCACCGCCTCGGTGGCCAGGCCGTTGCGCTGCAGCCGCTGCTCGATGGCATAGCCGATCTCGACCGACCCGCGCGCCGGACTGAGGCCGATGTGGCCGATCAGTGAGCCGGTCTCCTTGTGCTCGATGCCGAGGACGTAGGGGTTCGCACGTGGATCTGGACCGCTCTCGGTGAAGGCCATGAGCGCGCGTACCACCTGCGCAGCGTGATCTTCGCTGCGGTAGACCTGATCAGGAATCCAGCGGCGCATCCCGCCTTCGCCGCTCATGACGAAGACCTTCGGCACGTCGGCGAGCGAGAAGGGCCGCAAGATCAAGCGCGAGCTGGAGAGCATGGTCGTCACGAAACGCCCACCATGCCATCGATCCCGGGAAGAAACCCGCGCCGCCGCAGGCTACTTGCGGAAGACCGCGGTCCAGAAGTGCTGGTGCATGGCCACTCCCACCGACTTCTGATCTGGATCCAGCATGATCGCCTTGTGGCCCGGGCTGCCCAGCCAGCCGTCGACGGCCTGGCGCGGCGTGGTCTGGCCGCAAGCGACGATCTCGCCTGACCAGCCGTTGCCGTTGCAGGCCTCGACGCGCTCGCCCGGGCCCGAGCCGTCGGCGTCGTCGTGGCTGCATTCGCCGCGCTCGCCGATGTCCATCGAGTGGTGCCGAGCGGCGCACTCCAGATCGTCGGCGAGAACCACCGCGGAGAGCCCGCGACTCCTGCGCTCGACGTTGATCTCCTCGAGCACGCCTTTCTCGTCGGGCGCGAGGTTCTCGACGCCGGGATCCGGCGTCTCGTTGCCCATGGGATTCTGACCGTCCACATCACCAGAGCAGGCGAGCAGGAAGAGGAGAGGGATTGCCGTGAAGGCGCGAGGGCGTAGCGAAGCCATGGCCGGCCACAGTTCACGTGCCGTGCCTGACGAGGAGCAAATCTTTCGCTCAGTTAGGCTCACCACCGTCGGGGGCCGCGCACCACATCGGGGGCCCGTGCCCCCGCGCACCGTCGAGCTCATCGCATGAACGGGTGGAGACACCGGCGCTCGGCGAAGTGACACGGGCCACGGCTGCCCACGGAGACAGCAAGCCATGCGGTTGCGCACGAGCACGTGCCTTGCATAAATGCGGCGGCGTTCACGCTCCGTCGGACGCCACGGAGAGAGCCAATGACCATTCGACGAATTCCTGTGCTTGCCGCACTGCTGTTGCCGCTCGCCGCCTGCGCGCTGGAGCCCGGCGACGAGGCGACTGGCAGTGAAGACACGATCAGCGCCGACCATGCCGCGCTCGAAGGCGGTTCGCCCATCACCTGGCGCACCCTCAGCGCGTTCCTGCAGGGCACCGGCTGCCACGGCACCGCCAACCCGCCCACCATTCCAAACGAGGACGCGTGGGCGATCGCCGCTGGCGCGGACGTCTCCATGGTCTTCACCAGGATGACCATCGATCTCCCGGGCAACGGCGCCGACCCGTCGCTGGCCCAGCGCAAGAACTGCTCGATTAGAATCCCGGTCACCATCGCACGCGGCTTCTACGTCGGCCAGGTCACGCAGACCCTGTCCGTCGGCGCTACCAAGTCCGATAACGTCGACATCGACGGTGGCGCGAGGAGCACGTTCTTCAACTTGCCGCTCACGAGCCCCCCCCCCCACGCCTTCGCGGGCCCGGGCACGGCATTCAACAATGGGCAGCTCAGCGCCGCCATGCATGACCTGTTCGGTCCCTTCAGCTTCTGCAACGTACCGGGCTCGAACGCGATCATCTCCGGCCTGTTCCAGTCGAATCTCGTCGTCTCCGGCGTTCGTGCCACCAGCGCGGAGAACCTCATCATCGGCATCGACGCGCTCGATGTCCGGTATGACGTCCAGACTCAGTGGTTCCACTGCCCCTGACACCGTGAGGACCATCCGTCCATTCGCGCTCGCGGCCGGTTTCCTCCTCGCGGCGATCGCTGCGGGGCTGCTCCTCCGTCGTCTCGACGTGCGCGCGGGGCATGCGAGCGAGAGCTCGAGGCGCGCGGTCGACCCCGTCTTCGGGGACTGGTTCGCGCTCGGGTCCGGCTGCAGGGCGCGCGCGTCGGAGAGCGGCGATGTGGTGGCCACGGTCCTACCCACCCTGCGCACGGATCCGTCGAGACATGCGATGCGCTTCGACCTGCCCGCCTTTCACCTCTCGGTCGACAGCGCGGCTGCGGAGCCGGTGGGCGTGAGCGAGTGCGCGATCCGGCTCGCGGTGACGCCGCCGTCGGGATCTCGCATCCACGATGTGCGCGCGCGCACGCGCATCCTGGCCCGGCGCGGAACCGACTCGGACCTGCAGATCAACGAACAGCTCAGGCTGGGAAGCGATTCGATCGGTGCTGCAAACCTGACCTACCGGGCGGGATCCGGTCGGCGCTCGGTCGAGCAGGACGTGAACCTGGGAACCGACCTCGCGGATGGCGTGCGGCCCCCGCAAACCGAGTGCGGCGCCGCCAAGCTGGTCGCGTACGACTTTACATGGGCCACCCGGCGGGGCCCGTCCGGCGAGCCGGTTCGAGTCGACCTCGGGGGCAGCAAGACGCTCGACGTCGAGGTCGTCTTCGCGCCCTGCGCCCGTCCTTGAGCTTCCGCTCGGGGTCGGAGGCCGCGCTACTAGCGCGCGTCCGGGCGCGGCGGCGGAGTGTGGTATCAAGGGGCATGCGCGTCGACCTGCCGTGCGCCCTTCTCCTGGCGCTTGCGTCGTGCAAGGACGAGCCGAGCAACGTCAACCCGTCGCGTACGGTCTACGACGCTCAACCGGTGGTGCGCATCCCGGCGCCGCCCGACGCGTCACCCTCGTCGCCCTGGGCGCTGCGTGATCTATCGCAGGCCAAGGACGCGAGTGGCTCCGCGCCATTCACGGTGCAGATCGAATTGCCCGGCAACGCGACCGTGGTCACCCGCCGCGAGGGTGGCATCCCCGTCGCCGACGTGAATGCGCTCGGGGTCAGCTTCACGCTGCAGGAGCTGGATCGCCCGGGCACCTTCGAGTCGGTCAAGAAGACGGTCGCGCCCGGTCGTTTGCGCCTGGCCGAGAAGGAGAAGGGCGGGCACAGCTTCGTCTACCTCGCCGCGGACGGCAGCGGCTCGCAGATCGTGTCGGTGACGCGCGGCAAGATCCTGTGCGGTGCCGGCGGACTCGACGAGGCCAGCAGCCAGGTGGTACTGCGCGCCTGCCGTTCGATCCGACCCTAGCAGCCGAGGTGCGTGCGCGTGTGGGCCAGGCGCGCCTCGCGACGCCTCCTCGGCTCGCTTCAGCGCGCGCGCGCTGCGAGCACGGCGGCGAGCGCGTGCAGCTTCCCGCCGCCGTCGCCCACCGTCGGCACCAGGTACCCGCCTTCATCCAGCTCGTTCCAGGCGTAGACGAGGACCGAGTTGGCGCGCGCCTTGTCGGGATGGGCGAGGTTCCAGTTCACCGCCGCGCAGACCTGGTTGGACAGCTCGAGCGCGGTCGGCTGCTGGTAGACCGTGTACCCGTCGTAGTTGTCGCGCCAGAAGGCACTCCCGTCGCGGCGCGGGCGCGGGTCCCAGCCGGCCATCGCCGTCGGGATGAAGTCCTGAGCTTGGTTCAGCGCACGGTCCCAGGCCTGCTGAACCAGGCCCGCGAGCTGCGCGTACGGGACCGGCAGCGCGTCGTTGCCGTGGGTGAAGTTGGCCAGCGCGTAGGCGCTGCCCGCGTCCCAGCCGAAGCCGTTGCCTGACATCACGACCAGGTAGGGCCAGCCAGTGCCGGCCGCGCCGGCCGCGTGGTTGAGCTGGTCCAGCGCGGTGATGGCCTGCTCGACGGAGCCGAATTCCTGGGCGAGCTTGTCGATGCCCATCAGGTACACGACCGGCCGACCGCCGAGGACGCGCTGGTAGGTTGGCTTCTTGAGCAGCTCCACGATCGACCGGACCGTCTCGGGCCACCGCCCCGGATTCTCGTTCTTGCGCAGGCCCAGATTCTCGACCTGCAGGATCAGCGCGAAATCGACCAGGTCCTTGCGCGGACTGTTCAGGTAATTGCGCAGGCCATAGTTGTAACGGTCAGCGTCGGGCCACGACTCGGGGTCATAGTAGGCAAAGGCGAAGTAGTCGATGCCAGCCAGAGTGGCCTGCACGAGCTCGCCGTCCATGACCTCCTGGAGATCCTCGCGGATGTCCACCTGTTCGGAGGAGATGCGGCGGCCGAAGTCGAGCGGCAGGCGTGAGCTCCATGCGGAAGGCCCGAGGTTCGCGCCCCACGTCGAGCCCTGGTCGAAGCCGGCCCAGTAGATGGCGCCGACCGTCGACGGATGAGGTCGATGCTGGACGGTGTACACGCGCGGGTTCACCCAGGCCACGTGGTCGCAGGTCGCGTCGATCGACGGATCCGCGCGCAGCTCGAGCGCGCTGACCCCGGTGACGTCCACGCCGGGGGCGCAGGTCGCGGCCGCGGGCGCGCGGCTGGTGTTGCGCGGCCCGCTGTCCCACAGGACACGGTTGCCGCCCGCGTCGACGATCCGGTAGCGCGCGCCCGTGCTGCAGTGGGCCGCCTGGTCGGTGATGCCGACGCACACGTCGAGCCGGTTGAACTCACCCGCCAGCGGGTACCTCACCACCGACGGCGCATGGGCGAAGAGGCCGCGCTCGTAGTGCACGCCGCCCAGGTCGAAGCCGGTCCCGTAGGGCGTACCGTTGACCCGGTACTGGTCGTAGCCCACCGTGGCCGACGCGGCGGCAACGTCGCTACCGAGGTAGGCCTGCGTGCGCGTCCGCGGAAGCACACGTGCGTCCACCCAGGACGCGTGATCGCAGCTGGCGTTGCCGTCGTGCGCCCGCGCGGTCAGCCGCAGCGTCGAGACGTCGCCCACGTCGAGGTCGATGCAGGTGGCGCCGACCAGGCGATCCGTGCGCGGCAGGATGCTGGTTTGCCACAGCGCCGCGGGCTGATCATGACGCCACACCGCGAAGTCGACGCCGCCCGAGCAGTGCTGGGCCTCGTCGGGAATCGCGGCGCACAGGTGCAGCCAGCGAAACTCGTTGCCCAGGATGAAGCTCACGTCCGAGTCGGCGTGCGCGAACAGCCCGCGCGCATAGGTGGTTCCTCCCACGACGAATCCAGGCGTGCCGTTGACGCGCTGGTCGACGCGGAACTGGTCGTAGCCGACCACCGCGCAGGCGGCGGGAACGTCACGGCCGAGGTAGCGCCAGCTGGCCAGCACCGACTCGTCGGCGGCAGCGACAGGGGTTCTGTCCGGGATCTCGGTATCGCAGCCGCTGGCGCCCGCGATCGCGAGCACCAGCGACGCCAGGATGGTCGTACGCATGCCGGCCGACAAAAGCACGCTGCGTGCCGCGCCCGAAAGCACGAGTTTCGCGGCTTTACGCCCGCCGGCGGCCTGGCAGGCCGCCACCGTGTCGACCCCGTGTCGACACACGTTGCAGGACCGGACACCGGGCGAGCCGAACAGGAGCGTCCGGAGCACGTTGACACCGGGGGGCTCGAGACGGACGATCGGCTCGTTCTGTTCGCCGATGGGGTGACGGAGAACAGCAACCGAGACGGAAGCCAATCGGCGAGCGACGCCTCCTTCGTTCTGGGGGCACAGCGGCCACGGTGACGATATGGCATGGCCGGGATGGGAACTGGGGGGGGGGCTTTGACCAAGCACACACTCATACGAAGCCTGCTCTTGCTCCTGTGCCCCGTGCTCACCCTGCTCGCCACCGCGCAGGCCTTCGCCGAGGGCTCCTCGGACGACGCCACGGACAGGCTCGAGGACATGTCGCTCGATGAGCTGATGAACGTCAAGGTGGCCATTGCCACGAAGACCGACGAGCCGGTCGAGCGGACACCCGCCATTGTCACGCTGGTCACCCGACAGGACATCGAGGAGCAGGGGTGGACGTCTCTCGCCGAGCTCCTCGAGCACCTGCCCGACTTCATGCTCGCCCGCCTGCCGGCCGCCGAGGCCGCGCTGGTCGTGCGCGGCATGTCTTCCCGCGACGGCGTGCTCGTCATGCTGAATGGCGTGTCCCTGAACAACCCGCTCGACGGGGGCTTTGCCTTCTACGACATGCCGCTCGGTGACGTCGAGCGGGTCGAGATCATCCGCGGGCCCGGCTCGGCGTTGTACGGGGGCTCCGCGGTCCTGGCGGTGGTCGATGTGATCACCGATCCAGCCTCGCCCGCGCGCCGCAATCTGCGCCTGGACGCGAGCTACGCGACCCGTGATTCCTTCCGTCTGCAGGCCCGCTACGACGAGGTCGTCCCCTACGGCGTCCTGTCCATGGGCCTGAGCTTCACCAGGAGGAAGGATGCCGAGGCGCTCATCGGCCGTGACCTGGTGCAGCACCTGCAAGACCTGCCCGAGGGGCAGAATGCGCGGGACACATATGGGGCCATCGCCGCGGACGACAACCTGCGCGGTGAGCGCGCCGACGGCCTCGTGCTGGATCTCGGCATCACGGGGACCGAAGGGGCCGCCCGCGGTCTGAGCGTTCACGGGCTCCTGCTGGGCCGCGACACCTGGCCGCGATTGTCGCGGCTCTATGCGCTGGTGCAACCCGATCAGCTGTCGGTGCGCGATCTGGCCGGACTGCTCTCGCTGCGGTGGCCGATTCCGGTCGGAGACGACGTGCGCATCACGCCGAGCGCCTACTACGTACAGATGTACCACCGCGCGAATGGCCAGATCACCAGACCCTACGAGTGGACCGACGACGAAGACTTCGACGGCGTCACCGAGCGCTGGCCCGAGGGACGCATCGAGGGCAGGACCTACACCATCCATCGTGCCGGCGGCGAGGTTCAGGGTGAGCTTCGACTCGGATCCGCTCACACCATCTCGCTCGGCACGGCCTACGAGCGGGCGTCGCTCGCCAACGTTCAGTATTTCTCCAACTCGAGCAACGACATCAATGGCGAGCAGCTGTCCATCAACGGCGGAGAGGTGGTCGACGTACAAGCCTTCGATCCTCAGGCCCAGGCCTCGACGTTCTGGATCGATCCGCAGGTCACCCGCGACATGCTGGCTGCCTATCTCCAGGAGATGTGGCGCATCCGCGGCGATCTGGCCATGACCGTGGGCGTGCGCTACGACCACTACACCGACTTCGGATCCGCCGTGAGCCCGCGCGCCGTGCTGGTCTACAACCCGCGCGAGAATCTGTTCGTCAAGGGAATGGCGGGAGAGGCGTTCAAGCCGCCCACATTCCTGTCGCTCTACGACGCCACCGTCACCGACAGGAACGAGAGGCGTCACTATGGCAATCCAGCACTCCAGGCTACGACCGCCCAGACGGCCGAGATCCAGGTCGGCTACCGCTTTGCCGATCGCCTGCTCTTCCAGGCCAGCACGTATTATGTGCGCACCCACAACGAGGTGGTCTTCGACCAGAACCTCTACTCCTACGAGAACGCCAGCGAGCGAAACAGCGAGGGCATATCGCTCGAAGCCAGGGGCAACTGGGAGTGGGGCTGGGGAGTCATCAGGCCCTTCGGCCATTACACGTTCAACCGGGCAAGCGGGGGCATCGGCTCGGGCGCTCCGCTCTACCCGAGGCACCAGGTGCAGGTCGGGCTCACTTCGCAGCTTCGCCTGCGCGACGGACCGCACAAGCCACTGTCCACCCTGACGCTGGGCGGAAGTGCCCTGCTGCGCTCGCCCCACCCTCGCGAGGGCATGGATGCCCGTCCGCCGATCGGTTCGCAGCTGCTCCTGACCTTCCATTCAGAAGTCCCCATCGGACAGGGCGTGTTTGTCTCGCTCGCGGCCCATGTGCCGACGGGTAACAACTGGGTGACTCCGGTGGACAAGTCACTCGCGGATACGCTCCCCGGGGACATCCCCGGTGAGCACGCATATGTCGAGCTGAGCGCCGGATATCGTTATTGATGCAACGGCTGACCTACGGGCAAGGTGCAACATGTCATCACGTGCAGGTGCTGCGCATCTGGTTTCGCTGATCCTCTTCGTGGCCTGCAGCTATCGAGAGGATCTGTCCTACACGCCCCCGGCCACGCACACGCCCACGGACGAGACCGTCTCCTTGCAAGAGCTGCGGGTTCGAGTGGTCGATCGGGATGGCATGCCCCGATCCGGTGCGCTCGTGGGCAGCATTCCGACCCTGAACCCGCGCCAGACGGTGGTCGGCTCGGATGGCAAGGAACGCGCCCTGACGACCGAGCGCTACCTGACCGGCGCAAATGGCGAGTACTCCTTTGGCAAGCTGACCTTGCCCATCGCCACCTCGCCCATCTTCCTCCAGGCCTATGTGGTCGATCAAGGCCAGGGCACCGTCCAGAGGGGCACGACCTTCATCGATCTCGAGAGCGGAATGGACCCGGTTCAACTACGGACCATCGTGCTGGAAGACATCCCGCGCGTGAATCCCGGCATCAAGACCGCGCTCTTCGATCCCGAGCCCTTCCCGCGGGCCATCGACTTCTTTGCTCAGGAAGGCATTGCCTTCGACAATCTCGTCTACGAATACTATGCGAGGGGCCACGCCTGGGCAGACTGGGACACGGGCGATTGGGACGGTATCCTGAGCACCGCCAACCTGGCCAGCTACTCCGTGCTCGCCATCGGGTTCGACTCCTCCAAGTACACCGAGTTCGATGAGCTCGTGAAACACAAGCAGGCGCTCATCGACTTCGTGACGTTGCAGCCGGACAGACTCCTGTTCATCCTGCAGCAGAACACCACGAGCTTCAACTGGTCCTGGGTGGCCGACTTCGACGTTCCGCAGCGAGGAGTCGACGGCGGCTTTCTGCAGAGCGTCTACATGGCTGACCCGCACTTCGCGACCGCCACCGTCACCAGCGCCGGCGCGACGCATCCACTGCTCGCTGGCACGGTGCTCGCGAACCTCGCCGACGCGGACCAGGATGGCGTGGCGGACGCGTGGGAAGGGTGGGACCACATCGAGCCCAACAAGCCAGAGGTCAAACCCGAGGTGGTCTGGCACGCCGGCAACGCGAGTGTCTTCGATGCTCACGGGTGGAACGTCCTCGTGACCGCCCCGGCCATTCAGGATTCCGACGTGCCTGCGGGTGCAGGCGTGGTCCTGGCCAGCAAGGTATTCGCCAATGGCAGCCGCATCGTGTTTGCCAATGCCACCTACTATCAGGCCTCCTACGGCCCGCGCAAGGCGCTCTCGGCCATCGTTCTGCGCGACCAGATCGTCAAGTTCATCAGCACGTGGCCGGCGATGCGAGAACCATGACTGCACTACTTGGCCAACCACGCACCATTCTCGCGGACGTAGAGACTGGGCCCCGTGCCGCCGGACCGTAGGTACAAGGAGCCGTTCGGCGCCGGTGCGGTGGGAAGCCCGGTGCCGCTGGTGATCTGAGCTCCATTGCCCAGCACGAGTTGCGAGGTCGCCTCCACGACTGGCGCGGTCACCAGGGTGTCCGAACGAACCTCCGCATCTCCACGCAACTTCCCGAAGCGGAAGGTGTAGCCGGTGTTGTCGAGCGCGGGTGCCTGGATGCCCCCGATGATGGTGTTGGTATCCGTCGTCCAGTAGAGGAACCCTGCCGCATCGAGATACTGACGGAACACGGTCGCACCGTCCGGCCTTCGCCACAGCATCGCGCCACCTTCGAGCGCCAGGGAAGTGTTGTGAAGCCGGAACATTCCGTTCCCGATTGCGCCCGTCGAGCTGCCCGAGTCGTTCGATCCGGCGAGAAACGCCTGGCCGTTCAAGGACAGGTTCGTCCCCGCGTAGATGTTGCCCAGGGAGGACACCGGGACGGTATTGCCGCCGCCGGGCGCGTTGATGTAGACCGCGCAATCCGTGGCACCGGGGCAGTTCCCGGGGCTGCTCGCGGCAAATGAATTGCCATGCAGATTGAGCGGGCCGGTCTGCTGGTAGTCGACGATCCGTTGCGCTCCGCTCTCGAACCACATGACGCGCACGCCGAGCAGCGTCACCGGCAATGTGCGTGGCCCTTGCGGGAACAGGTACGCCGCACCGGACCGCCCTTCGTGGTAGTTGCCGATGAAGGTGGACCAGCCATCGCCGGGTGCCACGCGCACGTCGGCGAGAGCACCACTGCCCGCGAAGGCTCCGAAATCGCAGCGCTCGACGTAGGCGTCGCCGCCCCTGAAATCCATCCCGTACACCGTCATGTCCTGAAAGCGGAGATCGCGGTAGGAGTTGACGACCGTCTGAGTGCCTTCCTGGCGCACTCCTACCCTTGAGTGAGAAATGATGATCTTCTCGAAGGTCGAATGATCCGTCTGGGACGTCGCGTCGGCGCGGCCCACATGGATGGCGATGCCCTCGCCCGCCTTGATGTCGGTGATGCCCAGCTCGGAGAAGTGCGTGTCGAATGACGAGGTCCCGCTGTCATCCGGGCGGTAGCGAATGGCGATGCCGGCTCCGCGGCCGGCGTGGTAGTTGCCGTCGATCTTGAAGGCCGTGAACAGCGAGGTCTGGACGGCGGCCACGTCGAGCACCGTGCCGCCATTGGCTCCCGTCCAGCGCAGCACGGTTCCAGAGTCCGAGGCGCCTTCGTTCTGGCCATGGCCGATGAAGCGACACCCCCAGCGTCCCCTGACCTCGATCACCGAGGAGACGTTCACGATACCCTTGGGCAGTCGGATCTCACCGCAGGCGGGCGGCGGCCCGAAGTCGAGCAAGGCGCCCTCGATGCCCCCGGTGCTCGGAAACGCCGCCGCGAAGTCGGTAGCGTAGCGGATGTCCTGCGATGCGGACGCGCTTCCCGGTGACGACAGCGCCAGCGAGTCGGGCTGGATGACCGTAGCGCCACCGTGGTCGGGCTCGGAGGGGTCCGGTGAGCTCATCGTGCAGCCGGCGCAGGCGAGAGCGAGACTCAGCACCAGCCCGGCTGTTGACGTCCCGGGGCCGGACGCCCGACGCGCTCGCGGCACGGGGTGTTCGAGGATCGCGATCGATGAGTTCAGGGGGGAAGGTGGTCGCCGCATTGCAGATCTCCTTGGTGGCATGAAGGCGCCCGTCCGAGCCGAGCCGCCGCAGCCCCTGCCATGGAGACTGGCCACACGGGCGATCGATGCGCAGAAAACGACGCCCGCCCGCCCCGCTCACCTCGCGGCCACACGATGCGAGCGCATGTCGTCTCGCCGGCCGGGCACGCAGATCCCTTGCGCGGCGCCGAGATGGCCGCGTTTGCGCGCCGCTTGCTGAATTCTTTGCATCGCTGGTCGCCCCGACCGGTCTTGTGGGTACGAACGCCACTCATCGCGAAGGAGATGTTCGCAGTGCAGCGGAGGGAGCCATTGCCGCACTCCCTCGTTGCTCGATGCAATGCCGCGCTGCACCGCGCTGCCCGCGCTGCACCGGATCTCGATGTCTCACCAACCACATCACGACCCACGAAAGCCACGGAGACCGCCATGTTCAAGAACCTGCTTCTCTTCGCCACCCTCACGCCCGCCTTCCTGCCCGCCTGCATGGGCGCCGACGCCGGCCTGACCGACGAGCCGTCGAGCGAGCGCGCCAGCGCCGCCCCGTCCCCGTCCACCGACGAGGACGTGGCCCCGAGTGAGACCGTGTCCGAGCACCAGGCCGCGCTGTCGTGCAACGACCTGGTCTGCTACCACGACGGCTGCACCGATTCGGCCAACTCACGCGAGCCCGCCTGCGTCGCCGCCGAGTCACGCTTCTGCGGCGATCGTGGCTTCGCGATGGGGATGTCGCTCGAGAACGTGTTCAACCGGGTGAGCGTCGGCTGCGTGGCCGCGCCCTTCCGCCAGGACATCTCCATGTTCGAGCTGAAGGCGCGCATCCCTGGCTGCGACGCCAACTGGAAGTCGCAGCAGCCCGAGTGCATGGCGGCCGTGCACCGCGCCTGCGTCGCGCGCGGCTACGGCGCCGGCATGAGCCAGGAAGTGGGCGCCAACTGGCTCGCCGTCGCCTGCGTGCCGGCTGGCTGGGCCGGCGACGTCTCCATCGCCGAGTTGAAGGCGCGCATCCCCGGCTGCGACGCCAACTGGAAGTCGCAGAAGCCCGAGTGCGCGGCGGCCGTGCACCGGGCCTGCGTCGCGCGCGGCTTCAGCGCGGGCCTGAGCCAGGAAGTGGGCGCGAACGTGCTCGGCGTGGCCTGCTTCAACGCCAGCTTCCAGGCCGACGTCCCGGTCATCTGACCGCGCGCACGGGCCCATCCTTCCCGCGCGCGCTATCAGGCGGACTGGAGCTTGCGCCAGAGCCACGATCGCCCCGACAATCGGTCGTAGGTGCTGGCTTTGCTTCGGTTTCTTTCGGGAGAGGTGTGAGCGTCGACCCTCGGCTCCGTGACGCGCTGCGCGGCCCGAGCCTGCTCACGCTGGCGCGCCTGCCGCTGGCCGCGTTGTTCCCGTTCGTCGTCCATCGCCCCGCCCTGGCGATCGCGGTCCTCCTGGCGGGCGGCATGAGTGACGCGCTGGACGGCTTCTGGGCACGCCGCTCCGGGCAGGTGACGACCACGGGCGCGATGCTCGATCCCATCACCGACAAGATCTTCATCTTGACCGTCACCATCACGCTGCTCGCCACCGGTCGCCTCACCGTGCTCGAGTTGCTACTCCTTGGCGCGCGCGAGGTGCTCGAGCTGCCGCTCGTGCTCTGGCGTGCCGTCGCGCGGCGGCAGAGCGAGCCGGCGCGCACCCTGAGCGCAGGCAAGGTCGTGACCTGGCTGCAGTTCCTGGCGACTGGCGCGGTGGTGCTGCGCTTCTACGCCAGCGTGTGGATAGGCGTCACGGCCGTGGCCGGTGCGTCGGTCGCGCTGGCATACTGGCGGCGCGAGCTGTGCCAGGCTCGCACCCCCAGCCTTCCGCCTTGACCGGGGCGTGCCGATCCTTGCGGCCTGGCTTCATTCGAGCTCGACGCCGCAGTGCGGACACTTGCCGCGGACATTCTGCTTTCCGAACAGGTTCTCGCAGGCGGGACAGCGCCAGTTGAACAACGCAAAGACCGACGCCACGATGGAGATCGCTGCAACAGGATAGAGCACCCAAGGAGCAGCACCACCTATTCCCACGACCACGAGCAGGACCATCGGCACCAACACCAGCAGCCGTCGCCATTGCCGCTTGCGGAACTCTGCCTTGATGTCTGCCAGCTCCGCGGGCCCTCGCTTGATTGGTAACGTATCGATGTCGTCGGATGACAATGGCGCTCCTTCGCACGACGGGTTTCGGGATCGTAGCCACTTGCACTGAATCGCAGGTGCAACCTCATGTGGCGGCGCCTGGTCGGTCTCCAACGTGGTACCTGAAGATGATGGTGCGGTCGATGGTCGTGTTGCTGATGGGGCTGTCCGCGGCTTGCGCGGGCGTCCTGGCCGCAGGCTGCGCTGCGCCCGAGCCGCCTGGGATACAGCCCCGTCCGCGGGTCTTGCTCACGCTGATTGCGCACGATGACCCACGGGCCACGCACGGCGAGCCTCTCGAGGTCCGTATCGCCGCCAACGCGCGGCTGGAAGAGGTCGCGCGCAAGGTCGTGGCGACGGCGGCGAAGCTCGGCTACACCAGCGTCTCTGCGGTCGAGACGCACGCGCAGGTCGCGTTCGATGACCACGTCTACGACTGCGTCATCCGGCTCGGCTCGAATGCCGAGATCGACGCCTGGGAGGCGGCCACGCCAGGCGACCGGGTCGCCGAGGAGGAGCTTGCAGACTCGATCACGATCGCCGGCCGTGGGGGCAGTCAGACGCCCGGCTGCTACACCGTCGAGTCGTCGCAGGAATCCGCGAGTGCCACGCTGCACGGCCGGCGCCCTTCCTCGGATTTCCGGCAGATATCGTGCACCAACCAGGCATGGGCACCGCCGGTTCGCTACACGATGTACAGGTTCCAGCGGCTCACCGGCCTGGGAAATCCTGCCTGGGCCGAGATCGGGCTCGTGATCCCGGGCGGTTTTCGCGCGTCGGCGCCTCGCTGCACGCGCGACCCCGGCCGGCGCCCCGGAGACCCGCCGATCCATCGCCTGGTCGCGATCTTGTACAAGTCATGATCTCGGTGCGTGAACGGACCCGAAGCTGTAATTTTCGGGCATCCCCCACCGGTCGATAGCCAAGCTTCTGGTAGATCGAAATTCGAGGTCGGATTGCCGAGAGGGCCCGGACGAGCCCTTCTCCAGCGACGCGAGTATGCCCAGGAAGAGCGAGCTCTCGGCCTCGCGTTGCTCGAGAAAACCGCTCACGCTGGCAGCGAAGGCAACCGGGTCGGGATCGACGACGAGCTGCAGCATGGGCAGACTTTAGCAGCTGCTCGCGCAGGCTGCTCCGAGCGAGCCCCCGCCGGTAGCCCGATGACTTACTCGGTCTCGCAGATCGACACCAGCCGATCGTCGCACGGGCTGTCGTCCCAGTCGCCCCGGAAGGTGCCCTGCAGGGCGATCGCCGCGCAGTCCTGCTGGATACTGCCTGCGCCGCCATTGTTGGGCTCGCCGCCGTGCCAGCGCTTGAAGGTGCTGACGTTGGGCTGAGGCGAGGGCGGGAAGTCGGCGCCGTCCAGCCAGCTCCAGTCGCCTTCGACTTGCGCGTCGGTGGCGCCCATCCAGGCGAAGCGCGAGCTGGTGCCGTTGCCGAGTCTTGAAATCGTCGTGTTCTCCGCCGACGAGCTCACGGTGACCAGATGAGAGCTCGGGCCACGCGCCGCACAGGCGGCAGCGGCATCGCCCCAGATACGATCGATCCGGTCGAGGAAGTAGCAGTGGCCGCTCGTCGGGTCCAAGATCTCGTCTGCACCACCGCATGAGTGGCCTGGCGGCGCATCGGGCGGAACGGAGTTGCCGTCGCCGCCCGCGTCGCGCTCGTCGAGCGCCATGCACATGTCGGCGAGACAGCGGAACTCGGGCGGACACTGCCCGTCACTGCATGCAAAACGCGAGCCCTCGAATTCGACCGAGAGCGAGCAGGCGGCGCCAGGCAAGGCCACCAGCGCGACGAGGCGGTACAGTCGGCGAGACACGCGGCGAAATGTGTCACGGTCAGCGCGGCTCGGGGCTCACTCGTGCTCAGAGAGCTGGCTATTCGCTATCGCATCGCCGGATCGACGGGCGCACGTGCGCTTTCATGCGACCCACCACCGATCCGTGAGACTCACCCGCCTGTGCGGGTCGTGCATCGGCCAGTCCTGGCGAGTTGTATTGCAACCGAATGACGAGCTACCGCAGGAGGCATGAAAATCGAACGGCTGGCGTTGCTGCTCTGCTGCACCCTGTTTGGATCGACCGGCCTGGCTCAGGCCCCGCCGTCGGATGGACCGCGGGCCGCGCTCCGTTCGCTGGTCGAGAACGTCACCAGCGCGACGGGTCGACGGTATGGCACGCAGGACAGCGATGGGCAGTCGATGGACACGGCCAAGATCATCGCCGACCCCGCGGGCGGCTACCTCGCCGTCTACCACACCTATTCCAGCGGCGAGCCGCACGTGACCGTGGCGACCTCGGCCGACCTCATCAACTGGACGCGGCGCGCCAACCTGGGCGCACGCACCTCGCAGCCAACCATCGCCGCGGTCTCCGACGGCGGGTTCGTGGTCGCCTGGGAGCAGGAGCCCAGCAACCACCTCGCGTTCCGCTACTACCGGGACCGGGGCGCGCTGCTCGGTGGTGTGGCAGCCCGGAGCTTCGACGCTCCCCGCACGCTCTCGCAGTGCGCGGAAGGTACACCCAACATCTACTCCGTGACGCTGTCGCCGGACATCGACCACTCGAGCATCGACGTGGGCGCGCACTACTACGCCAACTGCGACCGCGACCGGCAGCAGCGCGGACGCCTGACCAACTTCCACTCCTGGCAGGCCAGCAAGCAGGACCTGTTCGACAACGCGCTCCTCTACTGGAACGTCGCGGGCAACATTGGCGATCGCGACGCCTTCTGGTTCGGCGGTTTCCAGTACGGGCTCATCGAAGGCCAGTACACGGGTGGCGATTTCGGCAGCTGGCGAACCTTCGTCTACGACTACCAGACCGGCAATGCGGATCGGCTGTCGATCCACACCGACCGCGGGAGCACCGCGTTCGCCAACCCGTCCGCCACCATCCTGACCGGACCGAACGGTCAGCCGACCATCGTGGTCAGCGTCTTCATTCCTGGCGAGGGCGCTGCGCCGGGCGAGGGCGGCCAGCTCATCTACTACCGCAGCCTCTGAGTCGCAGGCCGGCTCGCTCGGCGCGCTTCCCAGGTCGTCGCCACAAACTGGTCCCCGCCCGCGAACGATCTATCATCCGGTGCATGAGATTCCATGGGTTGGTCGCGCTGGGGGCGACCCTGCTGTTCTTCGCCGCCGCTCCGTCGCACGCGGGACCCGGCATGGTGGCGCCACCGCCGGCGGTCATCGGGGCGACCGTGTCCGGCTTCAGCCCGAGCAGCGGTCGCGCCGGCACGCAGGTGACCATCACCGGCACGGGCTTCTCCGCCGCCGCCAGGGTGCTTGTCGACGGCAAGGCCGCCAAGGCGCCGACCATCACCGCGACCAGCATCGGCTTTGCCGTGCCTGCCCGCACCAGCCCGGGCGCGATCACGATCCGCCAGCCGGGCATGAAAGACATCGCGGTGGGCCGCTTCGCCGTGCTGCCCGACGCCAGGATCAGCGGCATGGAGCCGGCGAGCGGGCCGGTCGGCACGCAGGTGGAGATCCGCGGCAGCGGCTTCCTGCCCGGCGATCAGGCGCAGCTCGCCGGCAAGCCGATCGTGCCCACGAGCGTCGCCGCGGACCGCCTGGTCGTGGTCATCCCGGCCGGGGCGGAGAGCGGCTACGTCACGGTCGGCGCGGCGCGTTCGCGGCAGCGCTTCATGGTGGTCGTGCCGCCGCCGTCCATCGGCTCGTTCGCGCCTGGCAACGGCCCGCCCGGCACCAAGGTGACCATCCAGGGGGCGAGCTTCACCAGGGACGAGCGCGCCTACCTGGGCCGCACGCCGCTCGAGATGGGCGCGCGCACCGACACCAGCCTCGAGGTGACCGTCCCGCTGCACGCGAAGAAGAGCGAGCCGCTCACCGTGAAGGGCCCGCGCGGCGCCAGCACCAGCACGCAGGCGTTCGGGATCATCCTGCCGCCCGTGGTCGACAGGTTCGAGCCGGCGGCGGGCGCGCCCGGTACGCGCGTGGACCTCCACGGCCAGCACTTCCTGCCCGGCGATCAGGTGCAGTTCAACGGCACCGGGCTGCGCATCGTGGACTACGAGGAGCAGCAGCTCACCGTCGAGCTCGATCGCGACGCACAGTCGGGCACCTTCGTGATCTTTCGCCACGGCGAGAAGGTCGCCAGCGCGGTGCGGCCGTTCGAGGTGCTGCGCCAGCCGACCATCACCGGCTTCTCGCCCAGGACCGGGCCGGTGGGCACGCACGTCACCCTGACCGGCACCTACTTCGCACCCGAGACCAAGGTGCGCTACGGCAAGCAGGCCCTGCGCATTCTCGGGCGCACCGGCACGGTCGCGCTCGAGGTCGAGATCCCGCGCGGCGACGTGGGCCAGGCCTTCACCGTCGAGACCCATGGCGGGCTCGCGGTCACACCCACGACCTTCGAGGTGTTCACCTACTCGACGGTCAGGCGAATCACCCCCGGCGCCGGCCGGCAGGGCGCGCGTGTCACGGTGAGCGGCGCGAATTTCGGCCCCACCGACCGCTTCTTCCTGGGCGACATCGAGCTCGGTGTGGTCGAGCGCCGGGCCGACGCGTGCGTGGTGCAGATCGCGGTGGGCGCGCAGTCGGGCAAGATCGCCTGGGAGTCGCACGGAAAGCGCCAGGCGTCGCGCTTCGATTTCACCTTGATGCTGCCGCCCGTGCTCACCTCGTTCGCGCCCACCTCGGGACCGGCGGGCGGCCGGGTGACCCTGACCGGCACCGACTTCACCGACAAGGTCGGCGTCCGCTTCGGCCAGCTGCCGTGCAAGGTCGTCCGCCGCAAGTTGCCCACCGAGATCGTGGTCGAGATTCCCCGCGCCGCCGCCGGCACCGACTACCTGTGGATCGAGAACGATGGCAAGCGCTTCAAGTCGGCCGCGTCGTTCCAGGTGGTCGTGCCGCCGTCGCTGACGTCGTTCAGCCCGGTCGCCGGTTCCGACGCCACCGAGGTCACCTTGCGCGGCGCCAACTTCACCGAGACGTCAGCCGTGCTGTTCGACGCCACGCCCGCCAAGGTGGTCAGCCGCCAGCTGCCCGGCGTGCTGGTGGTGGCCCTGCCGCCGCTCCCTCCCGGCGTGTACGCGGTGTCGATCAGCGACGGCAGCTTCAAGGTGCGCGCGAGCGCGACCTTCAAGGTCGCGCGTGTGCCGCGGGTCACGTCCATCGCGCCACTCACCGGCGCAGCCGGCACCGAGGTGACGCTCCTGGGCGAGAACTTCAGCGCGCCTGCCATGGTGTGGTTCGGCAGCGCCGAATGCAAGGTGGTGCGCCGCGAGGGCAACCGCAAGCTGGTCGTCACCATCCCGCCGGGCGTGACCGGCAAGGAGTACTTCACGGTCCGGGATGGCGGCAAGCAAGCCACCTCGACGCAGGTGTTCGAGGCCCGCTGAGGCGCTGCCTGCCCGTCCCTGTCTGTCTCGACCTCGCAGGTGGCTGAACGGCCTGGAGGCGCTCACCCAGCTGGCCGGCCGCTTGCAGCTCGACTCGGACCCGATGCTGGCCTCGCTGCGCGGGCTGGCAAACCTGCAGCACGTGGGCGAGCACGTGCGCATCGCCTTCCACCCGCAGCTGCGCAAGCTGGAGGGCCTGAACAACCTGCGCACGGTGGGCGGCGACCTGCAGCTGCGCAACGACGGCGCGCTCATCAACCTCGGTGCGCTCGACGCGCTCGCGGTCGTGGGCGGCAACGTCACGCTGACCGGGCTGACCAGCGTGCCCGACAGCGAGGAAACGGCCTTCCGGATGCGCTTCTGATCACGGCCGCGCCGGGCCGCTGTAGAACGGCCCGACCAGCTCGTAGCGCCCGGTGTCGTCCAGCCAGCGGCAGGTGACCACGTCGAGGCGCGAGTCGGTCAGGCGCACGATCGCGAAGGAGCCGTTGCCGTCGTTGTTGCCGTTGCCGTTCTCGGCCTTGGCGTTGTTGACCTGGAAGACGCGCTTGCCTTCCCAGGTGTACTGCATCGCCGCGTGCGAGTGTCCGGCGAAGATGGCAGCGACCCTCTCTGCCAACGTGAGTGAGACAGCAGGCCCCTTTGAATTTACTGTCGAGGGCGAGACCGGCTGCCGACCCGATGACCCGAGCTGAGAAGAAGACTCCGACGCCGCACCTGCACA
>OBEQ011153186.1_pt1 | contig 22451 bp, 17 predicted proteins | sample 1670901 | NCBI WGS metagenome assembly OBEQ01 (sample SAMEA104232315, study PRJEB22302) | groundwater metagenome | biome: forest; feature: aquifer; material: groundwater | place: USA | collected 2011-08-07 | depth 5.4 m
CCTGGATTGCCGCGCTTCGCTCGCAATGACGCAGCCCTACTCCACCCCCGGCACCCAGGGGCGTTGGCCACGCTGCTGCACAACGGTTTCCACACGAATGCCGTCGCCCTCAAACCATATTGCATGGCTGCCGCCAAAATAAAGATCGCGCGCATCAATCACCAGGCGCGGCCCTTTACAGTACTTCGCGGCAACGCTGGCGATAACAATGCTGGCGCGCGCGCAATCCTCTTCCAGCGCATTGGCGTCACGCACAAACGCGACCGTTTCACCGCCCCGCGCCGCAAACATGCAGCCCAGCGCATCGCAGGCAGCAGAGGGGTCATCGCGCACCGTCGCCAGACGCCCCATCAGGCCTTCCTGTTTTGCCCATTCTTCTCCCGCGTGCCGGGCCGCCGTTGAACTGTTCACAACCAGAACGCCAGATGCATTGCGCACCGCGACCAACCGTCCCTCTCCCTCCACCAATATATCCGGACGCAATGTTGCTCCCATCAGCCATATGAAAAGGCCTATGGCAATCGGTGCAAAGCCAGCCCATCGCCAGCTTCGTTCCCACAGGCAAAGCCAAAGCCCGCCGCCAACGATCAGCAGCAATACGGCATCCGGCGCCTGTCCCACGGCAATAACAGCGCCAGGAAGACTGGCCACCCAGCAGGCAATCTCAATCACCCATTGCACACCCCACCCCATTGGCAGCAGCGCCAGGCGTTCCAGACCAAACGGCATCAGAATAAATGCGGCAACGGCGCCGGGCATGATCACAGCGCCCGTCAGTGGCACCGCCAGCATATTGGCCAGCAATCCGTACACCGTGAAACGGTTGAAATGAAACGCCGCAAATGGCGCGTTAGCGAGACTGGCGGCAAAACTGGAGGCAAGCATGGCGAACACATATTTCGCACTGCGCCTGAACCATCCATCTTCGCCCGCACTGTAAGACAGTTGCATGCTAAACCGCTCATATAGCGCAACCAGCGCAATCACGGCGGCAAACGACATCTGAAAGCTGGCGCTGTGCAGGCTTTCGGGCGCCATCAGCAAAATTACGCTGGCCGCCAGCATGATTGTGCGCATGGAAATTGCCGTGCGATCCAGCATCACCGCCATCAATACCAGCCCCGTCATCAGGAAAGAGCGCTGGGTAGGGATCGACGATCCCGATATCAGCAGATACAGAAACAGCCCCGCGAATGCGAACGCGGCCGACCATTTCTTGATCGGATAACGCAGCGCCACTGGCTCGATCAGCGCCAGTATCGCGCGCAGGGAAAAAAACAGAATGCCCGCCACCATGCCCATGTGCAGACCTGAGATCGACAGCAGATGCGCCAGGCCGGAATTCCTCATCGCTTCATTCACCGGCTTTGATATGGCCGCCTGGTCCCCGGTCATCAGGGCGGCTGCAACTACCCCCGCATCGCCGGGAATGCCTGCAATTACACGCGCCGTCAGCCGGTCACGCAAGGCGGTCAGGCGAAGCTCCGTACGCTGCCAGAAATTATCTGGCCGCGTCGCGTCCACCAATTGCGGCGGGGAAATAATAAAACCAACCGCGCCAATATGTTCAAACCATAGCATCCGGCCATAATCAAAGCCCCCCGGCGTCACCGGCCCGGGCGGCGGCATCAGCACCGCGCGAAGCTGCACATGATCGCCCGCAGCAAGGTTAGCGTCGGCGCGGGCCTTGCCGCTCAGACGCAACCGGATGCGGGCCGGGGTTTCTTCCGGTGTAAGCTTATCAATGGTTTCCGGCGCGATAAGATAGCGCACACCGTCATCCTGGCGTTCCAGTGCAATCAACTGTCCGGATATATTTACCGGCCCCAACCGCCTGGCGATCAGTGGCGCGTCACGTGTGGCGCTGCGCCATTGCACAGCACTGAATCCAACCGCCATCAGCAGCAGGCATATCAGCAAAAGCTGTATGCCCGGCCAGCGGCGGCAAAAATAAACCCCCGCCGCCAGCATCACCGCGACGGCGTGACCCGCGAATGGTAACGGCTCCCACGGCAACGCAAAATAAATCCCGATGCCAATTGAAATAAATACCGGCAGCCACAGCACCCAGCGTGGACGATCCGCCAGAAAACACTCGCGGACGCCTATCCCAATGGCCGCAAAGGATAATCCCACAAGCTGCCGCTGCATGCGCGCCCGCATCCCCAGCACGACTGTTCCCACCGCCACCTGAATACCCCTACTTAACCCCTGCCCCGCAAATGTGCTAAGCATGCTGGGATTAATCAACCCCTTACCCGAATCGCTGTTTTTCATGACCGGAACCCGCCCTATAATTACCCGCTTTGCCCCATCCCCCACGGGCTTTCTGCATATCGGCGGGGCGCGCACGGCATTGTTCAACTGGCTGTTTGCGCGCCACCATGGCGGCAAATTCCTGTTGCGCATTGAAGATACCGACCGTGAACGTTCAACCCAGGCGGCCATCGACGCCATTCTGGAGGGCATGACGTGGCTTGGGCTGGAAGCCGGCGCACCGCCGATTTTTCAGTTTGCGCTGCGTGAACGGCATGCCGAAGTTGCCCGGCAATTACTGGCCGCAGGCAAGGCCTATCACTGCTATTGCACCCAGGAAGAACTGGAAGCGATGCGCGAAACCGCCCGCGCAGAGGGCAAGCCGCCCATCTATAACGGATTGTGGCGCGACCGGGATCCATCCGAAGCGCCTGCTGGCGTGCCGCCCGTGGTGCGCATCAGGGCGCCGCAAACCGGCGATACTGTGGTTGATGACCAGGTGCTGGGGCGGGTTAGTTTCAGCAATATGCAACTGGATGATTTCGTTCTGTTACGCAGCGATGGCACGCCGACCTATATGCTGTCGGTCGTCGTCGATGATCATGACATGGCGATCAGCCATGTGATCCGGGGGGATGATCATTTCACCAACACGGCGCGGCAATTGCAAATTTATCACGCCATGGGCTGGCCTGAACCGGTCTTTGCCCATCTGCCCATGATCCTGGGTCCGGATGGGGCAAAGCTGTCCAAGCGGCACGGCGCACTGGGCGTGGACGCCTACCGCGACATGGGCTATTTGCCTGAAGCCATGCGCAATTATCTTTTGCGGCTGGGCTGGGCGCATGGGGATGATGAAATTATTTCCACGGAACAGGCCATCGCATGGTTTGACCTGGCGGGCATTGGCAAGTCCGCCGCCCGGTTTGACGTCGCCAAGCTGGAAAATCTCAATGGCGTCTATATGCGCGAAAAAGCGCCCGAAGCGCTGTTGCCAGATCTGCTGAAAACCATTGCCCGGTTGAATGGAAAAGAAGTGAACGCTGCGGAACGCGCGCGGCTTGAAATCGCCCTGCCCGGATTAAAAGAGCGGGCCACCAATCTGGTGGAGCTTGCCAAGAACGCAGGTTTTTTGTTCGCGCAACGGCCACTGACAATAGACAGCGGGGCGGAAAAGCTGCTAACGGCGGAGGCGCGCGGACGCCTGAAGGGGCTGGCGGCAGCGTTCGAAGTCATGAAAGAATGGACGCCAGCAACGATTGAGGCCAGCATACGCCAGTTTGCGGACGCCAATGGGATAAAACTTGGCCAGGCAGCCCAGCCATTACGCGCAGCACTGACCGGTTCCACCACATCACCGGGAATTTTTGACGTTCTGTTAGCCCTTGGCCAGAAGGAATCTGTTGCGCGAATACAGGACCAAAGCCTTTAATTTATTAATTTACCTATTAAGATAGTCTCTTGTGCAGTGCAGCAAGCATATGATTAACATGTGTGCGGTATTGTCATAGAATGAGCGTAGGGAACCGTAGCAAAAAGGAGTTTTGGATGAACAAGACAAAGAAGGTAGTGGCGGCGAAGCCAAAGGCGAAACCTGCTAAACCCGCAAAAGCTTCAGCGGCGCAAAAAATCAATTCCGTCACGCTCAGCTACGGCGGCAAGACAATGGAATTACCCGTCCTGCATGGCAGCGAAGGCCCCAGCGTCATCGACGTGCGCAAGCTATATGCCGAAACAGGCATGTTTACCTACGATCCTGGCTTCACCTCAACAGCCAGCTGCGATTCCAAAATCACCTATATTGACGGCGACGCGGGCATTCTGCGCCATCGCGGTTATTCCATTGATGAACTCGCTATAAAAAGTGATTTCATGGAAACATCATACTTATTGCTTGAAGGCGAATTGCCAAACAAAAAGCAAAAAGAAAAGTTCGTTCGTGACATCACCATGCACACCATGCTGCATGAACAGATTATTACGGTATTCCGGGGCTTCCGGCGTGACAGCCACCCCATGGCCGTGATGTGCGGTGTGGTCGGCGCCCTGTCCGCGTTTTATCATGACTCAACCGATATTAACGACCCGCATCAGCGCATGGTCGCCAGTTACCGGATGATCGCCAAAATGCCGACGATTGCGGCGCTCGCCTATAAATATTCGCTGGGCCAGCCTTTCGTCTATCCGCGCAACGAACTGACATATGCAGAAAATTTCCTGCATATGTGCTTTTCCGTACCGGCAGAAGAATACAAGGTCAATCCGGTGATTGCCCGCGCCATGGACCGTATTTTTATTCTGCATGCGGACCATGAACAGAACGCATCAACCTCAACCGTGCGGTTGGCGGGTTCATCCGAGGCCAATCCCTTTGCCTGTATCGCAGCCGGTATTGCCAGCCTGTGGGGCCCAAGCCATGGCGGCGCCAACGAAGCGGCGCTGAACATGCTGCAATCTATCGGCACCGTGGAAAATATCGGCCCCTTTATCGCCCGCGCCAAGGACAAGAACGACACCAGCAAACTGATGGGCTTTGGCCACCGGGTGTACAAAAACTATGACCCGCGCGCGACGGTCATGCGCAAAACCTGCCACGAAGTGCTGGGCGTGCTTGGCATCAAGCATGATCCGTTATTGCAGATCGCGATGGAACTTGAGAAAATCGCGCTGAATGACAAATATTTTATCGACCGTCAGCTCTATCCCAATGTCGATTTCTACTCCGGCATTATTGAGCGTGCGCTGGGCTTCCCGCCATCCATGTTCACTGTAATTTTTGCTGTGGCCCGCACGGTTGGCTGGGTTGCGCAATGGAACGAAATGATCACGGATACCGGCAAAAAAATCGGCCGCCCCCGGCAATTGTACCAGGGCGCCAACGAACGCAAATATGTGCCACTGGCATCGCGCAAGTAAAAAACAAAAGCCCGGCCGTATTTGGCCGGGCTTTTTTCGCCTGCGAATAATGGCGACGCTACCGGATGCTCGCTTCCAGCCTGTCGCCTGTGAGCCGCGCCTCGGAAATCAGCGCACCGCTATCACGATCGACACTTTCGATGCTGACGTCATATCCCCATAACCGCCGCAGATGTTTCAGCGCCTGGTCACGCTCCTTGGTTTCCAGCGGGATTCTATCCAGCGCCAGATGCCGCAAGGTCAGACAGCGGTCGCCTTTCAGATCGGCGTCCACCACCTGAATATCCGGATCAAGCCGTCCAATTTCATAAGACCGCGCAAGGGCCGCGCGCACTTTGCGAAAACCTGCCTCATCATGAATACCTTTGACCTTGTACTGACTTTCGTTTTCATTATCCGTGATCAGGAACATGCGGAATTTACGCATCAGATGCGGGCTGAGATATTGCAGGATGAAAGATTCATCGCGGTAATTCGCCCAGGCATAACGCAGCGCGGACCGCCAGTCGCCACTGCCCGCCAGGTCCGGAAACCATTCCCTGTCCTCGTCCGTCGGTTCGGTGCAGATGCGCTGAATGTCGCACATCATCTCAAACCCCAGCGCATAGGGGTTCATGCCGCTATAGCGTGGGTCATCATAGCCCGGCTGCATCACCACACTGGAATGGCTGTGCAAAATTTCCAGCAGCGCACCCTCACTGATACGGCCCTGATCATACAGTTTGTTGGCAATATAATAATGCACAAAAGACGCGCAGCCTTCGTTCATCACCTTGGTCTGCTTCTGCGGGTAAAAATATTGCGCGATGGTGCGCACAATATGCAAAAGCTCGCGCTGCCAGGTTTCCAGAACCGGGCTGTATTTTTCCAGAAAATAAAGAATATTTTCCTGCGGCAATTTCAGAATTTTGCGGCGCTGTTCATGCTCTTCTGCGCTTTCACTCACAACGTTTTCCTTACCCTTGGCAGGCAAGGGGCGCCACAGATCGTTGAATGTCCGCGCTTCATATTCTTCACGGGCGCGGCGTTTGCTTTCTTCCTCGCGCGTCGATAGCGGCGGCGGCCTGCGGTACCGGAACACGCCATGATCCATCAGGGCATGGGCCGCGTCCAGGATTTCCTCAACCGGCTGCGCGCCGTGCTTTTCCTCGCATTTGGCAATATAGCTTTTGGCGAATTGCAGATATTCCAGAATGCCATCGGCATCCGTCCACTGACGGAACAGATAGTTGTTTTTGAAAAAATGATTATGGCCAAACGCCGCATGCGCCATCACCAGGGTCTGCATCGGCATGGTGTTTTCTTCCATGTTATAACTGATGCAGGGATTGGAATTGATGACGATCTCATAGGCCAGCCCCTGATAGCCCTTGCGGTACATCATTTCATCCCGCGCAAAGCGTTTTCCAAACGACCAATGCTGATACATTAACGGCATGCCGACAGAGGAATAGGCGTCCAGCATCTGTTCGGAAGAAATAATTTCGATCTGGTTGCGGTACACATCCAGGCCCAGATCTTCAAGCGCGATTTCCTCAATCGCCTTATACGTTTTTTCCAGGGTTGGAAAATTCCAGTCCGATCCATCATAGAGCAAAATGCTGCTGGCTTTACTGATCATGACCACGTCACCACTAAATGTTCAAAAAATTCCCGTTACCTGACGCCTTCCCTGGCTTTATGGGCAAACAGTTCGCGGAAAACAGGATAAATGTCGCCGGGTTTGGCAATGCGTTTCATGGCGAAGTTGCGCCAGCCATCCGCAACCTCCCCATAGGCCCGCCACAATGCGGCGCCGGAACGCGCGTCCTGGAAAATGTCAAATTCGCGTTCATCCAGTATTTCGATATAGGCGTAATACTGCACCAGCGGCATGATCTCCTTGACCATCAGGTCATGGCAGCGTTCAGAATCGCCCGAAAAGTTTTCACCATCCGAAGCCTGCGCCGCATAGATGTTCCATTCGCCGGTTGGAAAGCGCTCCTTGATGATGCGCTGCATTTCTACCAGTGCAGTGCTGACAACGGTGCCGCCGGTTTCGGGGCTGTAGAAAAAAGTCTGTTCATCCACTTCTTCGGCATGATGGGTATGGCGAATGAACACCACTTCGATGCGTTTATAGCGCCGCTCCAGAAACAGATGCAGCAGCATGAAAAACCGCTTGGCCAAATCTTTTTCGCGCTCGCCCATGGAACCGGACACGTCCATGAGGCAAAACATGACCGCCTTGGTATTGGGATTTGGCCGCTGCTCATACCGGTTATACCGGATATCCACCGGATCAATATAGGGCACGATGCGCATCTTGCGCAGCAACGCCTCCAGTTGCGGCTCAAGTTCCGCAAGGCGCGCCTGTTCTGCATCATCCAGTATCGTCTTCGCACGCAGTTCCGCAATTTCCTGCTCAAGGCGCTCGATGGTTGCGCGTGAAGGACGGCTCAGTGCAATGCGCCTCCCATGGGCGTTGCGCATGGTGCGCAACACATTCAGATTGGTCGGCGTGCCGGATGCCGAATGCCCGGCCCGGTGCAGCTTGACGCTGTGCACTTCCTGCAGGCTGGTTTTCACCAGATCGGGCAATTCCAGATCTTCAAAAAACAGATCCAGAAATTCTTCCCTGCTCAGGGTAAAACGAAAATCTTCTTCACCGTCGCCATCGTCAGAGCCTTCCTTGCCGCCGCCTTCGCCGCTACCGCCCTGGGGTTTGTCGATCTGGTCACCGGTCATATATTCCTTGTTGCCGGTAAACACGCGGCTGCGATTGCCACCCTGGCGCGCATTGCGCAATTGCGGCTCTTCAATCCCTTTTGCCGGAATGGTGATGGTTTCGCCGCTGGCAATATCGGTAACATTGCGGTCCTGCACGGATTTATTCACCACTTCCTTGATCCGCGCGCGCGCCCTGCGCAAAAACCGCTGGCGATTGCCAAGGCTTTTGTCCTTTGGATTGGCGCGCCGGTCAATGAAGTGATGATGCATTACCTTGCTCCGATATACGCGTTACTAACCCGCCTTGTTTACCCGGATGTACCACTCCACCAGCCTGCGCACCTGACGCTCGGTATAGCCGCGTCCGGTCATGCGCTTGACGAATTCCGAATGTTTATCGTCAAGTTCATGATCTTTTTTAGCGCCAAAGCTGATCACCGGCAGCAAATCCTCCACCTGGGCGAACATGCGCTTCTCGATAACCTCGCGAAGTTTTTCATAGCTTGTCCAAGCAGGATTTCTGCCGTCATTATTGGCCCGCGCCCGCAGCGCGAACTTGACCACTTCATTGCGGAAGTCCTTGGGATTGGCAATGCCCGCAGGCTTTTCAATCTTGGACAATTCCGTATCCAGCACGGTGCGGTTGAATATCTGCCCGGTGTCCGGATCCTTGTAATCCTCGTCTTCGATCCAGGCATCCGCATAGGCGATATAGCGGTCGAACAGGTTCTGCCCATAATCGGAATAAGATTCGAGATAGGCTTTTTGAATCTCATTGCCGATGAATTCGGCATAGCGGGGCGCCAGTTCGGATTTGATAAATTCGAGATAGCTACTCTCGGTTTCATCCGGGAACTGTTCGCGGCGCACCGCCTGCTCCAGCACATACATCAGATGCACCGGATCAGCCGCCACCTCATCCGTGTCATAGTTGAAGGTCTGCGACAGCACCTTGAAAGCAAAGCGCGTGCTGATGCCATTCATGCCTTCATCCACACCGGCGGAATCACGATATTCCTGCATCGAACGGGCCTTGGGATCGGTGTCTTTCAGGTTTTCACCATCATAGACCCGCATCTTGGAATATAACGACGAGTTTTCATGCTTGCGCAACCGCGTCAGCACACTGAACCGGGCCAGCATTTCAAGCGTATCCGGCGCGCACGAAACGCTTTCCAGTTCGCTCTCACGCAGCAGCTTTTGATAGATCCGCGCCTCATCCGAGCTGCGCAGGCAATAGGGCACCTTGATCACACAGATGCGATCGAGAAACGCCTCATTGTTCTTGTTCGCCTTGAACTGCTGCCATTCGGACTCATTTGAGTGGGCCAGCACAACGCCTTCATACGGGAAGGCGCCAAAACTCTCCGTACCCAGATAATTACCTTCCTGGGTGGCCGTCAGCAACGGATGCAGAACCTTGATCGGGGCCTTGAACATTTCAACAAATTCAAGCAGCCCCTGCGTCGTCAGATTAAGGCCGCCGCTATAACTATAGGCGTCCGGGTCATTCTGGCTGAAATGTTCCAGTTGACGAATATCCACCTTGCCGACCAGGGCCGAAATATCCTGATTGTTTTCATCCCCCGGTTCCGTCTTGGCAACGCCGATCTGGCGCAGTTTGGAGGGGATAAGCTTGACCACGGAGAATTTGGAAATGTCGCCGTTCAGCTCATCCAGCCGCTTCACCGCCCAGGGCGAGATCATGCCTTTTAACTTGCGCTGCGCGATGCCGTATTTATTTTCAAGCAGATCGCCCATGCGTTCGGGGTTGAACAGCCCCAGGGGAGATTCAAAAATCGGGCTGACCTGGTTCCCGGCCTTCAGCACATAGATCGGCCGGTCTTCCATCAGGCGCTTAAGCTGTTCCGCCAGCGAGGATTTGCCGCCGCCCACCGGGCCGAGCAGATACAGGATTTGCTTGCGCTCCTCCAGCCCCTGCGCGGAGTAGCGCAGATAGCCGACGATCCGTTCGACCGTCTCTTCCATACCATAAAAATCTTTGAATGCGGGATAGCGCTTGATGGTGCGGTTTTGAAAAATCCGTCCCAGTCTCGGGTCGGCGCTGGTGTCCAGTATTTCGGGCTCGCCAATCGCGGAAATCAGGCGCTCGGCTGCGCTCGCGAAATATTCCGGGTGATCGCGGCACCCCATCAGATAATCCTGCAGGCTCATAACTTCCTGCTTTTCGCGAATATACACCTCATTAAAGAGGTCGAAGACGTCGTTCATGGCGCACCTCAATGTTGCCTCGACACTCCCCCGCGCGTAATCCTCTTGTCTGGTCCCTGCTTTTTTTTGGGTGACGAATCACCTGATACTAACTCTGCAATAACTATGCCTGATATATAGTTAATGAGAGTTAAAAATTCGATGTTATTTGATCACACCGAAGCGCTATTTCATAAAGTCATTTAACGCCTGCGATTGGCTGATTCAGTAGCTTTTTCTATGCCCTGGCCGGAACGGCGTAAAATCTGCGCCGCAGCGTGGCATAGGCGCAACAAGTGAAAGCCGCATAAAAATTAAATTCAAAATCGCGCTTGCGGCAAAATCTGCCTATTTATCCGTCACATAGGGATTGGCGCGGGCGCGCAACAGCAATCGGATTGGCACCCCGGGCATATCAAAATCCTTGCGTAGCGAATTGATCAGATAACGCGAATATGAATCGGGTAGCGATGCAGCGCGCGCCGTAAACACGGCAAATGCCGGTGGCCGGATACTGACCTGGGTCATATAGCGCAATTTGATGCGCCGCCCCTGCACGGCTGGCGGGGGATGCCGTTCGGTTGCTTCCGCCAGCCAGCGATTGAGCGCAGCAGTAGGAACGCGGCGGTTCCACAATGCATAAACTTTTTCTACAGCGGGCAACAGCCGGTCTACGCCCCTGCCATTGAGCGCCGACAATGTCACCAGCGGCACGCCCGCCACCTGCGGCAAGGACAAATCCAGTTTCTGGCGCAACGCGGCCAGTTGCGCCTTTGGGTCTTCGATCAAATCCCATTTGTTGACTGCAATCACCAGTGCGCGGCCTTCGCGCGCCACCTGGTCGGCAATATGTAAATCCTGTTTTTCGAAAGGTTGTGTTGCATCAATCAGCACAATCACGACTTCGGCAAAATTAAGCGCACGTTTGGTATCCTGCGCCGACAGCCGCTCCAGCTTGCCTGTTACCCGCGCCTGTTTGCGCAGGCCTGCCGTATCGAACAGTTCTATCGGGCGGCCTTTCCACTGCCATGTAACACAGATCGAATCCCGTGTAAGTCCCGCCTCGGGCCCCGTCAGCATACGCTGTTCCCCCACCAGCTGATTGACCAGCGTGGACTTGCCGGTATTGGGACGCCCGACAATGGCTATCTTCAGCGGTGAATCTGGCGCGCGGACTTCGCTCTCTTCAAATTCATCATAGAATTCATCACTGGAAGGCTGTGTGGGCATATGCTTACGCAATGCGTCATACAATCCATCCAGCCCCTGGCCATGCTCCGCTGAAATCGGAACCGGCTCGCCAAGCCCAAGCTTGTAGGCTTCGAAATGCATGGCCTTACCGGCATTAGTTTCACATTTATTGGCCGCCAGCAGCACCGGCGTCTTGCCCTTGCGCAACAGTTCGGCGAAATGCGCATCCAGCGGCGTCACCCCTTCGCGGCCATCAATCATGAACAGACACATGTCCGCACCCGCAATGGCGCGTTCGGTCTGGCGGCGCATGCGGCCTTCCATGTTCTCGCTGGTGGATTCTTCCAGTCCCGCCGTGTCAACAACCGTGAATGTCAGATCCGCAAGTTTGCCCTGGCCTTCGCGACGGTCGCGCGTCACGCCCGGCGTGTCATCAACCAGCGCAAGCCGTTTGCCAACCAGACGGTTGAACAGTGTCGATTTGCCGACATTGGGACGGCCAACGATTACAAGTGTAAACATGATGTAAAGTTACATCCAAATAACGTCATTGCGAAGAAGTGAAGCAATCCAGTTCCTCATCGAAGAGCCTATTTTTGTGGCTCTGGACCCCACGCCGCTTGCGCGGCCCGCAATGACGGAGTGAGAGAAGTGATTCAGTCTAAACAGTAAAGCTCTAACGATACGCCAATAACTCCGCATCCTGCGTCAGGATATACAGCGTCTCATTGGCCACCACAGGCGGCACGAAGGTTCCATCGGGTATAGTGACAAAACCCAGCACCTTGCCGGTATAAGGCGATACGGAAATCAACTGCCCCATACTGGAAACGGCAATCAGGCGATCACCCGCCAATACCGGACCGCTCCATTCAACACGGCCTTCCTGATCTTTCTGATTCTTGTAACGGCGCAACTGCGTGACCCAGCGCACCCGGCCATCGCGGCGTGACAGCGCTGTGATCTCGCCTTCCAGCGTGAGCAGATAAATAAAATCACCCGCAATCCACGGTGTCTGCACGCCGGCAATGTTGCGCGTCCATATCCGTTCACCGGTGCGCAGATCAATGGAAACAATGTTTCCGGAATGGCTGATGGCGAACACGCGGCCCCGGTCAATCACCGGACGGCCCGCAATATCGTTTAACTCGGATATTGGCGTAAGATGACTGCTTTTGATCAGCGTATCGGTCCATGCGGTACGGCCATTTTCCGCCCGCAAAGCCACCAGTTCACCAGATGTAAACGGGGCAACGACCGTATCCCCGGCAACTGCTGGCGATGCGCTGGCAAGAATGCCCGCACTTTCGACCAGCGCCTGATAATTCCACAGGACGCGGCCGTCATCCGCCGCCAGTGCGTAAAGCTGATTGTCCTGCGTCGTTGCAAACACCCGCCCGCCATTGACGGTGGGTGCGCTGCGGATGGGCACGTTCACGGGACGCCGCCAGATTTCCTTACCCGTTGCCGCATCCAGCGCCGCCACGAATCCATAGCCGCTGGTTACAAAGATGCGCCCCTCATCATAGGCAATGCCACCCCCAAAAGAAGCGTCCGCCACTTCAGCGGCCCCGGATATATATGGCAGCGAGGGCGGCCAAATAGAAAATCCGAAATCAGTTTCACCGGTTGGCTCCAGAACGGTGCGCCAAATACGCCCGCCTTTTTTCTCGTCCAGCGCACTGACCCCTGACCGGGCATCCAGTACGTAGACCTTGCCACCAGCAATGACCGGTTCAGCCAGAATGCGGGTGTTACTTCCTGCACCTTTGCCACCATCGCCGCTCCAGACTTTTTCGGGTGTTTCCGCCAGCGCCAGATGATGCATCGCATGATCGGCATAACCGCCCGGCTGCGGCCAATCAGCATTCACATAAGACTTGGGAACCATGACCTCGATTTCACCGATGCGCGGATCGGATTCCAGTTTCTGGTCAAGCGCCAGTACCGAGATGCGTTCGCCTTTAAGTTTCGGCCCTCCGGATGCTTTGAACAGGCTACACCCGTTCAGGAATATGGCGCTTAACAAGGCCAGCGCCGGCAACACGTAAATTTTGCGAGTAATCATGTGACTAACATGCCTGTGTGATCATTTCTTGGCTGGATCAGAAGGGGGCACAGTGACGGGTAATGCAGGCGGCAAGGTTTGTAAAATTTCCGCAGCACGGGCGCGAACACCCCGGGGTGCATCCAGTGCGTCCGCCAGTTCCTGAAACTGTTTGCGCGCCGCATCGGCTGCATTTTCGCGTAATGCCAGAAAGGCCAGCATCTCGCGCGCCGAATACCGTACCGGACCATCGTCTTTCGCCAGCGGCATCAGCCGCAGTTTCAATTCATCCGCGCTCGCGGTATCGAACAGCAGCATCGCCGCCTTTAGCGACGCCACGGCCCGTAACAAGGGGTCCATGGCGCCGTCCGCCACCAGTGCGTCATAGGCGGCAACCGCACCGGGCGTATCCCCCGCATCAATTTTCGCGGCGGCTTCTTTCATGCGCGCCAGCAACGCATAACCTTCAATACTGGTTTCCTGTGCAAGCTTTGCAAAATGCGCCACGGCCTCACCGGCTTTTCCATCCAGCAGCAGCTTTTCGCCCGCAAGAAATTCCATGGCCGCCGCCTCACGCCTGGTGCGCTGCATGTCCTGCCAGTACACGCCAATGCCTGTCGCCACCACAATCGCGACGGCCGCACCGATGACCAGAATGCCATAGCGGTCCCACAACACCTTTAACTGGGCGTTGCGGACGTCCTCTTCAACTTCCCGAAAAATATCGCTCAAACCAGTGCCCCAGAATCATGTCGCCCCGGCAGGCCGCCGGGGCATGGTGAATTGCACACCCATTTATCAGGATTATTCCACGCTGGCAAAGAAACCCCACAATTATGGCTTTTTACGGGAAAATTCGGGCTATTTTACCCGCCGTGAATTGATTTCGCCTGCCGCTTGATCTCGGCTAAAGTCCTGGCGAGCATAGGCTTGCCACAATAACCCGCCCTCAGGGGTATTTCAGGGAGACAGTCATGCAATATGTCAATCTCGGTACAACCGGCCTCAGAGTCTCGAAAATATGCCTCGGCTGCATGACCTATGGGTCCAGCAAATGGCGGCCATGGGTGCTGGAAGAAGAAGCCTCAAAGCCACTTCTGCGCAAGGCCATGGAACTCGGCATCAACTTTTTTGACACCGCCAATGTCTATTCGCAGGGCGCAAGCGAGGAAATCCTCGGCCGCGCAATCAAAGAATATGGGGATAGGGATAACACAGTCGTTGCGACCAAGGTGTTCTTTCCGATGAGTTCCGGCCCCAACGGCATGGGTCTGTCGCGCAAGCATATCATGCAGGCAATCGACGCCAGTCTGAAGCGCCTGCAGATGGACCATGTAGACCTTTACCAGATCCACCGGTTTGATCCGCGTACGCCGCTGGAAGAAACCCTGGACGCCCTGAATGATGTGGTCCGGGCAGGCAAGGCGCTCTACCTCGGGGCATCAAGCATGCATGTCTGGCAATTCATGAAGGCGCTCGCCATTCAGCAGCGCGAAGGCTTTGCCCGCTTTGTCTCGATGCAAAACCAGTACAGTCTTTTGTACCGCGAAGAAGAACGCGAGATGGTTCCGCTCTGCAAAGAAGAAGGCGTCGGCATGATCCCCTGGTCGCCCCTGGCGCGAGGATTGCTCGCTGGCAGCCGCGCCGCAGGCACGCACCGCGCCCAGACCGACGAGATGATGGCGCAACTGTTTACCCCGGAAAACGATCAGCCGATCATCGATGCTGTCGGCAACATCGCCCGCGCGCATAACACCGGCATGGCGCAGGTGGCGCTGGCCTGGCTGATGTCAAAACAGCCCGTGTCCGCCCCCATCATCGGCGCATCCAAAATGGCGCAACTCGACGACGCCGTCGCATCCGTGGAAGTCAAACTGAGCGCCGGCGAAATCAAACAGCTGGAAGCACCGTACCGGCCCCGCCAGATCATTGCGTTCCGGTAATCTGCTGAATAGGCGGTTGCTCGTCAAATTTTGTCTTTGTTTCGATGCCTAAAACCCAGCCGAGCGCAGAGCGCCGCCATATCTGAAGGCCCGGCGTAAGTTCTTTGGCCTGCCGCGCCGTGCCAAGACGCAGTGAGAAGGTCTGCGGATCAGTAGCGTCCGTCCCGTAAAGCGAGGTTCCGCATTCGGGACAAAAAAGCTGCGCTCTTTTCGCGCCGCTTTGCGCGGTTTTGACATGGGTTTTCAGATGCCCGGTCAGCAATCGAAAATCCTGCTTCCTGACTACGGCAATAAAGCGGAACGCCGATCCCGAATGGACCTGACAATCCGTACAATGACAGATCGCGACCCTTTCCGGATCGATGGCGGCTTCATAGGTGATCAACCCGCACAAACAACGGCCGTCAATTTGCATAACGCTCATCCTTTCTCGCCAATCCGCTTCCAGTAAATTTTCGTCCCGGTCAGCCCGCCATGCGGCTTAAACGCATAGTCCGGAATGATACCGGCCAATGTGTATCCCAGCCCCTCATACATCTGCCACGGCCCGCCATCGACGGCGGTGTCCAGCACCAGCAGGGTGCGCCCGCGCGCGATGGCCAGCCGCTCCGCCTCCAGCATCAATGCTGTTCCGATGCCCCGGCCCCGATGGCTGATCCGGATGATCAGCTTTGCCAGTTCGCCCCGGTGCGGCTGATTGGGTGGAAGGTCGAGCACAAGCGTGAAAGTCCCGATCAGAATCTCCCCGTCAAAGGCGCCCAGAACAATCCGCTTACCCTTTGCCGCCGCCGCCAGTGAATCCTGCCAGAATGCATCTGCCTCTTCCACCGCCAGCGGATGCATGAAACTGACCGACGCGCCACTCGCCACCGCTTCAATCAGCATCTCACACAGCGCAGCGCGTATGTGCGGCGCGTCCATCAGGGGGGCGATTTTAATTTCCGGCATGGCGGCTAGCCAAACAATGCCTGATAGGTCTCCGCTTTGAAGCCTACAAGTATTCTGCCGCCCGCAATCAGCACGGGCCGTTTGATCATCGATGGCTGTGCCGACATGAGGGCAATGGCTTTCTTTTCGGTAAGTGCCGCCTTGTCCGCATCCGGCAGCGTGCGAAATGTTGTCCCCGCACGGTTCAATAGCACTTCCCACCCCACCTGCTTCACCCAGCCTTCAAGCAGTGCGCGATCAGCCCCCACTGTTTTATAATCGTGAAAGTCATGGACGACACCATGACCATCCAGCCAGACCCGCGCCTTCTTCATCGTGTCGCAATTCTTGATGCCATAAATCGTGACGGTATTTGCCTTCGACATCTATCGATCGCCAAGCACCGCCGCTGCCAGCGGCTCCAGCACAGCAAGCTCAGCGGCGCTCAGCACAAGTGTTGCGGCGCGGGCGTTTTCCTCCAGGCGGCTGCGCTTGCGGGTGCCAGGAATCGGTACGACTGTAAGGCCATGGACGGTGGCGCGTTGATGCACCCATGCCAGCGCCACCTGCCCTACCGTTACGCCACGCTTGATCGCAAGCGCGCGTATCTGCGCCACAAGACGCGCATTCGCTGCGCCATTCTCGCCTGTGAAACGCGGCCGGGTGCTGCGGAAATCGCCATCGCCATATGCAGGAGCCATTTCGGTCAGCATCCCGCGTCCAAGCGGCGAATAGGCAACGAACGCAATACCAAGTTTGGCGGCCATCGGGACGACGGAGACCTCGACATCGCGAGAGAACAGTGACCATTCCGATTGCAGCGCCACAATCGGATGCACCGCATTGGCCTCAAACAATTCATCGGCGGTGACCTCGGACAGGCCCAAATACCGCACCTTTCCAGACCGCACGAGATCAGCCATGGCCCCGACCGAATCCGCCAACGGCACGGCTGGATCACGCCGGGGCATATAATACAGATCGATGACATCGATGCCGAGGCGGCGCAGCGAAGCCTCCACGGCTTCACGGATATATTCCGGGCGGTTGTTGACGCCAAAATAATGCGGTTTATCGGCGCGGCGCACAATGCCGAACTTAGTGGCGATACACATCTGATCGCGGCGCGCGCGCACGACCTTGCCGATCAGTTCCTCGTTGCGGCCAATCCCGTACATATCGGCGGTGTCGATAAGATTGATCCCCATATCAAGGGCATGCTCCAGCGTCGCAAGGGATTCAGCGTCATCCGACGCGCCATAAAATTCGCTCATGCCCATACAGCCGAGCCCCTGAACGCCCACAACGGGACCATTCTTTCCAAGTGTGGTGGTGGCGATGAGGTTTGTTTTGCCAGTCATATCCGTTTCCAATCTTGAAGGGGCCTTACTATAGGTCCAGACTGATATGCATGGTCAAGGGGCATGCAAAAGCTGATTTTCCAAAATAGCGGGATCAAAATTTTCCCTATTCCCACTCAATTATTTCCTGCGCCGTAACACATTGTATTGCATAACTTTTTTATCCAGCCAACGCGAATTACCGTCAATTGTACCGTCAGCGCTTGGTCTAGCTCCAATCTCGCGACCGGACCCGCCGCAGTATCCGAATTCAGCCCAGCCTTTTGGTTCAACATGGACTTGAAAAACGCCAAACGAACCATGCAGAACGGCTAGCTTGATCTCCATCAAGGCGGCCCGTACAGTAGTCACTAAGAAATCAATCGTGGCGATGTTTCGGAGCGTCGGCGAGTTTGGCGCCGCCGTGCGTCATGAAAGGGAAATCGATATGGGCACGCACGGCATCTTCATTTGGAATGAAGCTGTAACAGCGGACCAGAAAAAGAGCGGCGAGTTTTATTGCGCACTGCTCGGATGGGACCGGCGGGAGCTAGATGCCGGGCCGTTCGGGACATACACGCTGTTCCAGCGAAATAGTCGGGATATCGCTGGAATGATGAACCCCACAAGCGATTACTCCCGTGCACGTCCAGCATGGTGGAGCGCGTATATTGATGTTGCAGACGTCGACAAAGTGGTGGCGCGCGTAGAACAGCTGGGTGGTCAAATCGTAGAGCCGATCACTGATGTGCCAAACTTTGGGCGGGCATGTATGATCGCCGATCCCGTCGGCGCAATCATTTGCCTCGTTACGCCGGTTGCGGTCGAGGGAGAGAGACCCGCCAACGGACCGTTCGTCTGGCATCACCTTGTAACCACAGACCAGGCGAAGAGTGGCGCATTCTACAGCGAGCTGTTGGGTTGGACACGACGTGAGGTTGATGCAGGACCGTTTGGAACCTACACGATCTTCCAGCGAGATGGCGACGACGTCGCAGGCATGATGAACCCGACCATCGACTACACGCGTTCGCGCCAATCAAGTTGGTATGCGTATGTCACGGTTGACAACGTGGGTGCGTGCGCAAACCGAACGGTCCAACTAGGTGGCACAGTTATTGAGCCACCCCATGATGTTCCCGGATTCGGGCGGGTCAGTCTGATTGCTGATCCAATGGGCGCGCCACTCACTTTAGTGACGCCTGCAACAGGACGTTCCTGAACAGCGCGTTTCGCCCGAACTCGATTGTGACCCGCTGCAGTTACACGATGGAATGCGTCATCATCATGATTTTCGCAGGCGGCGAACATGATTGTGACCGTTGTTATGTCGATCATGGCTCTGACACAAGCGCGACATTGGATGTGGCATTTCCCATGCTGCTTCCAAAACAAGCCAAGGCTTTGTCACAGGCCAGCTTCTCCACGCGCGTTCAGAGGCGAAGTCACATTTTCACTGACCGTGAGTTCGCAAGAACCAAGAACAATGCGGTCAATAAGTACCGTCAAACTGCCTGGCAAGCATGGCGTTCCAACCAAAAAACCTCACAAAATGGCTGTATTCCCTATGATTCTTGACGAGTCAAACCTCATTGACAATCTGAGATGCATCCTCTTTGGAGATATCACATCCCTTTGATAAACCTAAATAACTAGGCGAAATAATCCTCGCCCCTCACTCCCACTCAATCGTCCCCGGCGGTTTTGAGGTGATGTCGTAGACCACGCGGTTAATGCCGCGGACCTCGTTGATGATGCGGGTTGCCACCGCGCCCAGAAATTCGTGCGTGAAAGGATAGTAATCTGCGGTCATGCCGTCGGTGCTGGTTACGGCGCGCAGCGCGCAGACATATTCGTAGGAGCGTTCATCGCCCATCACGCCGACGGTTTTAACCGGCAGCAGCACCGCGAACGCCTGCCAGATTTCATCATATAGTCCAGCCTTGCGGATTTCTTCGATATAGATGGTGTCCGCCTTGCGCAGGATGGCTAACTTTTCTGCGGTGACTTCGCCGGGTACGCGGATCGCCAGACCCGGGCCTGGGAACGGATGCCGTCCGACGAAGGCCTCGGGCAGGCCAAGCTCGCGGCCCAGGACGCGCACTTCATCTTTGAACAGTTCGCGCAGCGGTTCGACCAGCTTCATGCGCATGCGATCCGGCAGGCCGCCGACATTGTGATGCGACTTGATGGTCACGCTTGGCCCGCCGTCGAATGACACGCTTTCGATCACGTCCGGGTACAACGTACCCTGGGCCAGAAAATCCGCGCCGCCTATTTTGGTCGCTTCTTCATCGAACACATCGATAAAAGTCGCGCCGATGATTTTGCGTTTGGCCTCCGGGTCGCTGACGCCTGCGAGGCGCGACAGAAATAAATCCTGCGCCTCGCGGTGCACCAGATGAATATTGTAATGATCGCGGAACAGCCGCACCACTTCTTCTGCCTCGCCCGCGCGCATCAGGCCGGTATCGACAAATACGCAGGTCAATTGCGCGCCAATCGCTTCATGCAGCAGCACCGCCACCACCGAGCTATCAACGCCGCCGGACAGGCCGCAGATCACCCTGCCCTTGCCCACCTGCGCCCGCACCTTGGCGATTTCGGTTTCGCGGAACGCCGCCATGGTCCAGCCGCCGCTGCATCCGGCAATCTTGTGAGTAAAATTACTCAGCAGTTTCGCGCCGTCTGGCGTGTGCACGACTTCCGGGTGAAACATGAAGCTGTAAAAGCCGCGCGCCTCATCGGCGGCAGCGGCGAACGGCGCACTTTCGGAAGCAGCGAACACTTCAAAGCCGGGCGGAAGTTTAATGACCCGGTCACCATGGGACATCCAAACCTGGTAGCGTTCGCCCATATTCCAAATGCCATCGAAGAGCCGGCTTGCTTTCTTGATTTCAACAAAGGCGCGGCCGAATTCGCGATGGTCGCCCGCTTCCACTTCGCCGCCCAATTGCGCGCACATCGTCATCTGACCGTAACAAATGCCCAGTACCGGCACACCCAATTCGAACACGCGTTGTGGCGCGCGCGGTGTTCCTATGCCGGTAACGCTGGCCGGACCACCGGAAAGAATAATCGCCTTCGGTGCGAAACTGTCGAGGATCGCATCAGCTTTGTTATACGGAATGATTTCGCAATAGACGCCGCTTTCGCGCACCCGGCGCGCAATCAGTTGCGTTACCTGCGAGCCAAAATCAATAATCAGTACACGGTCAGTCATGATAATTCCGCGCCTAGGCGCGCCGCTCCATGGCGCAGATGAAAAACCCGTCGGTCCCTGAACGGGCGGGGGTCAGAATAATGTGGGGCGCGTCCGGCGCAATAAAGTCCGGCAAGGGCAAACCCACGCCCTCGGCCCAGATCGCCGCTGCGGGCAGGATGCTAAAGCGATCATCCCCGGCCAGAAACGCATTTATTCTATCGGCGTTTTCGCAAGCCAACAGCGAACAGGTGATGTAAATCAACCGCCCACCGGGGGCCACCAGATCTGCACCCTGTCGCAGCACGGCATCCTGTGCCGCCATATGTCTGGCCAGCGCCTCTGGCGTCAGCCGCCATTTCGCATCCGGGTTACGCCGCCACGCGCCGGTGCCGCTGCATGGCACATCCAGCACCACACACTGCGCGCGGCCTTTCAGCGCCGCCAATGCGGGGGCGGCATCGCCCGCGATCTGAATATTATGTGCGCCTGCGCGCTGCATGCGGTCGGGCATGGCTTTCAGGCGGCCGGGAATCGCGTCAAACGCATGAATCTGCCCGCGATTCTGCATGACCGCCGCCATCGCCAGACTTTTGCCGCCGCCGCCCGCGCATAAATCCACTACCTGCTGGCCCGGTTGCGCGCACACCAGCAGCGCCGCCAGTTGCGAGCCTTCGTCCTGCACCTCGACCAGACCGCGCGTAAACGCCGCCGCCCCGGTAATGCGTGCGCGCCCGGTAATGCGAATGCCATCGGGCGACAGGGGCGACGCCACGGCGGTAATATTTTCTTCCGCCAGCGCCGCCAGCGCCTTTTCGCGCGTCCCTTTCAGGCGGTTCACCCGCAGGTCCAGCGGCGCGCGCACCGAAAGCGCGCGCATCTCGCCCAACACATCCGGCAGGCTGTCGCGTAACGCGCCTTCCAGCCATTGCGGATAATTACCGCGCACCCAATCGGGCGGCGCCGCCTCACCTGCGTCGCGTGCATAGGCGGCGCGTTCGTCTTCGCTCAGCACTGCCGCAGAATATTTATCGCCCGCAAACAGCGCATCCGCCTGTTCAAGTGTGTGCGCATTTTCCAGTTTCAGCGCCGCCAGCACCAGGCTGCGCGCATCGTCGTGACCACTAGCAAAAGCAAATTCCGCGCGCCGCCGCAACACGCAATAGACAAGCTCGAATATGGCGTGGCGATCTTTTGATCCCGCATAACGGTTGCCGCGCGCCCATTCATTCAAAAAGCGATCCGCCGGTTTGGCCGACGGCAGCAGGGCTTCAAGAATATCAATGGCGGATTTAACCCGTGCTGCCGGGGTCATCGATTGCCGATGGGATAGTTTGGCGGCTCGCGCGTAATGGCCACATCATGCACATGGCCTTCGGCCAGTCCCGCGCCGCTGATGCGGATAAACTTCGCCTTGGTCTGCATGTCGGCAATGGTGGCGTTGCCGGTATAGCCCATGGCCGCGCGCAGACCGCCGACCAGTTGATGGGTAATATTGGCAAGCGGCCCCTTATAGGGCACCTGCCCTTCAACGCCTTCTGGCACCAACTTTAATGTGTCCTTTATGTCTTCCTGAAAATACCGGTCCGCCGATCCGCGCGCCATGGCGCCCAGCGATCCCATGCCGCGATAGGCTTTATAACTGCGGCCCTGAAACAGGAACACTTCGCCGGGGCTTTCATCGGTGCCCGCGAACAGCGATCCGATCA